>LUMT01000041.1_pt1 | contig 143296 bp, 147 predicted proteins | sample 729741 | NCBI WGS metagenome assembly LUMT01 (sample SAMN03860299, study PRJNA289734) | marine metagenome | biome: seawater column; feature: ocean; material: water; isolation source: Red Sea water column Station 192 - depth 50m | place: Saudi Arabia: Red Sea | collected 2011-10-15 | depth 50 m
TCGCGGGCCGCTGACCGAGACGCTCGTGGTGGCCGGCTGCACCTGGGCCGTGCTCGGCGGCCGCTCCCTGGAGCGCGAGGCGCTCGCCGTGCACGACCACCTCGTCGCCGACGACCTGCCGGCCGCCCGCCGGCGCGTCACGCACCTCGTCGGCCGCGACCCCAGCGTCCTCGACGCCGGCGGCGTCGCACGCGCCACCGTCGAGTCGGTGGCCGAGAACACCTCCGACGCGGTCGTCGCACCGCTCGTGGCCGGCGCCGTCGCCGGCGTGCCGGGCCTGCTCGCCTACCGCGCCGCGAACACGCTCGACGCCATGGTCGGGCACCGCACGCCGCGTCTCGAGCGGTTCGGGTGGGCCGCCGCCCGCCTCGACGACCTGCTCAACCTCGTGCCCGCCCGGTTGTCCGCCGCGCTCGCCGCCAGCGCCGCGCCGCTCGTCGGCGGCAGCCCCGCGGCAGCCGTCCGCGCCTGGGCGCGCGACGCCCGGCACCACCCCAGCCCCAACGCGGGCCCCGTCGAGGCGGCGTTCGCGGGGGCCCTCGGCGTGCAGCTGGGCGGCGTCAACGTCTACTTCGGCCGCACCGAGGACCGGCACACGCTGGGCGACGGACGCGCCGTCGCACCCGCCGACGTCGCCCGCGCCACGCGGCTCGCGCTGCTGGTCGACGTCGGGGCGCTGCTCAGCTGCGTGCTCGTGCCCAGGCTGCTGCGTCGTCGACGTCGCTGACCGTCTCGACGCCCTCGGGCGGAGCCGGCCGACGCACGACCACCACGGCGGCACCGCGCTCCGCGGCCACGTCGAGCTTCGCCACGGTGTGCTCACCGCCGGAGTCCTTCGTCACGACCACGTCGACGTCGTGCTCCGCGAGCAGCGAGCGCTCCGACGCGAGGTCGTAGGGCCCGCGGCTCTGCAGCAGCGTCCAGGCCGGCGGCAGCGGCACCTCGGGCTCGTCGACCACCCGCACCAGCGCGGGCACGTCGCGCAGCGGCTCGACGAACGGGGCGAGCCCCTGCCGCCCGATGCTCAGGAACGGCCGGCGCCCCAGCCTCGCGGTCGCCGCGGCGGCCTCCTCGTGCGAGTCGACCCAGTGCCAGCCGTCGGCGTCCGGTCGGGTCGCCCAGCCCGGACGCTCGAGCCGCAGCAGCGGCACGCCCTCGGCCGCGCAGGCCAGCGCGGCGTTGCGCGAGATGCCCGCCGCGAACGGGTGCGTCGCGTCGACCACCGCGCTCACGCCCTCGTCGCGCAGGTAGGCCCGCAGGCCGTCGACGCCGCCGAAGCCGCCGATGCGGGTCTCGCCCACAGGCATCCGCGGCCGGGCGACGCGACCGGCCAGCGACGACGTGAACCGCAGCCCCTCGAGCGAGCGCGCGAGCGCACGGGCCTCGGCCGTGCCGCCCAGCAGCAGCATCATGCGACGCTCCCCGCTCCCGGGGGCAGCAGCGGCAGGTCGGCGGGTGCGCCGTCGCGGGCGAGCGTCCAGAGCGCGTCGACGTCGAGGTGCTCCTCCACGAGGTCGCCCAGCCGGTCGAGCCGTGCCTCGCGCAGCGCCCCGAAGGACACGTCGGAGTCGGGCAGGGTCGTGCCCGCGGCAGCCGCCACCTCCGCGAGGAACGCGTGCCGGAACGCGTCGCCCTCGAGGCTGCCGTGCCACATCGTGCCCATCACCGCGCCGCGTCGCGCGCCGGCCAGGAACTCCTCGTCGGCACCCCGCGTGATCCGGCCGTGGTGGATCTCGTAGCCCGACGTCGTCGCGCCCAGCGCCTCGCCGACGGGGAGCCGGAGCACCTTCTCCGTGCCGAACGTCGTCTCGACGTCGAGCAGCCCGAGACCCTCGACGCTGCGCGGCGTCGACGCCTCGACCGCGTCAGGGTCGTGCACCTGCCGGCCGAGCATCTGGAACCCGCCGCAGATCCCCAGCACCGGGCGCCCGGCCCGCGCGTGCGCGACGACGGCGCGGTCCAGGCCCCGGGACCGCAGCCACGCCAGGTCGTCGATGGTGGCCCGGGTGCCCGGCAGCACCACCAGGTCGGCGTCGGCGACGTCGCGCGGGTCGGACACGAACACCACGTCGACCCCGGGCTCCACGCCGAGGGCGTCGACGTCGGTGAAGTTGCTGATCCGGGGCAGTCGCACCACCGCGACCCGCAGGGCCCCCGCGGTGCCGGAGCGCCTCCCCTCCAGGTCGAGCGCGTCCTCGGAGTCGAGCCACAGCGTCGGGTCCCACGGGAGCACCCCCAGGAACGGCCGACCGGTGAGCTCCGTCAGCCGGCCGAGGCCCGGCTCCAGCAGCGAGACCTCCCCGCGGAACTTGTTGACCACGAACCCCGCCACGAGCGCCTGGTCGGCCGCGTCGAGCAGGGCCACCGTTCCGTGCAGCGCGGCGAACAGCCCGCCGCGGTCGATGTCGCCCACCACGACCACCGGCATCCGCGCGTGCTGCGCGAGCCCGAGGTTCACGTAGTCCGACGCGCGCAGGTTGATCTCGGTCGGCGAACCGGCACCCTCGGCCACGACCACGTCGTGCCGCGCGGCCAGGTCGTCGAACGCCGCGTGGGCCGCCTGCGCGAGGTGGCGCCGCCCCTCGACGAAGTCCGTCGCGTCCACGACCCCGCCGGGCCGACCCATGACCACGGCATGGCTGCGCCGGTCGCTGCCCGGCTTCAGGAGCACCGGGTTCATCGCCACCTCCGGGGTGGCGCGGGCCGCGAGCGCCTGCACCCACTGGGCCCGGCCGATCTCACCGAAGCCGGCGTCGGCGTCGTGCCCCAGCGGGACGACCATCGAGTTGTTCGACATGTTCTGCGCCTTGTAGGGCGCGACCCGGAGGCCGCGGCGCGCGAACGCCCGGCAGATCCCCGTGGTGACCACGCTCTTGCCGGCGTCGGAGGTGGTGCCGGCGACCAGCAGCCCAGGTGTGCGCATCGGGGCCAGCGTAGGCGGTGCCCGCTGGTTCCCATCAACTGATGGGAACCAGCAGCTCACCATGGTTCCCTCCGCTCCCCATCGGGATCATCCGCAGGTGAGCGAGGGAGAACCATGGTGAGTGGACGGCGCGGGCCGCAGACTGTCCCCATGCGTGCCGTCGTCTGCCACGAGCAGGACCTCCAGGTGACCGAGCTGCCCGATCCCGTGCCCGGCCCCGGCCAGGTGCTCCTGAGGGTGCTGCGCACCGGCATCTGCGGGTCCGACCTGCACGCCCGCGTGCACAGCGACGCCACCGCCGACATGGCTGCCGAGGTCGGCTACGACCACTTCATGCGGTCCGGCTCGCGCGTCGTCCTCGGCCACGAATTCGTCGGCGAGGTCGTGTCCTACGGTCCGCGCACGCGCGGTCGGTGGAAGCCGGGCACCCGCGTCGTGTCGATGCCGCTGCTCGAGACCGACGACGGGCTGCACATGACCGGCCTGTCGCCGCACGCGCCCGGCGGCTACGCCGAGCTGATGGTCGTCTCGGAGGCGGTCACGTTCGAGGTGCCCGACGGCGTCGACGTCGAGCACGCCGCCACCACCGAGCCGCTCGCCGTCGCCTGGCACGCCGTGCGCAAGGGTCGGGTGGGCCGCAAGGACGTCGCCGTCGTCGTCGGCTGCGGACCGATCGGCCTCGCCGTCGTCCTCATGCTGAAGGCGCACGGCGTGCGGACCGTGGTGGCCAGCGACTACTCCCCAGGCCGACGCGCGCTGGCCGAGCGGTGCGGCGCCGACGTCGTCGTCGACCCGGCGGTCGAGTCCCCGTGGGACCGCTTCGCCGACGACTCGCGCTACCTGACGACCGCGCCCGACCTCATGCAGCTCGGGATGAGCACCATGAAGCGGCTGCGGGCCGTCCCGTTCCTGCCGTGGCCACGGGTGTTCCAGGCGGCCGAGAAGCTGGGCGCGCTCCCGACCGGCCCGGTCGTCTTCGAGTGCGTGGGCGTGCCCGGCATCATCGAGCAGGTCGTCACCGCAGCTCCGCTGCAGTCGCGCATCGTCGTGGTCGGGGTGTGCATGGAGCCCGACACGTTCCGCCCCTCGATGGCGATCAACAAGGAGGTCGAGCTGCGCTTCGCATTCTGCTACGACCCGGCCGAGTTCCACGCCACGCTGCAGATGATCGCCGACGGCACGGTCGACCCCTCGCCGCTGCTCACCGGCACCGTGGGCCTCGACGAGGTCGCCGACGCGTTCGCCTGGCTCGCCGACCCCGAGCAGCACGCCAAGATCCTGGTCGACCCGAGCCGCTGACAGCGCTGCGGCCCCACGATTCCCAGGGCGGCATGGGAATCGTGGGACCGCAGTCGTCAGGGCGCGTCGGTGGGGCGGGGGAGCGTGAACGGGACGCTGGGCGGCGCCCACTCCTCCTTGCCGAGCCGGGTCATCGGAGCCAGCCGGTCGAACTCGGGGTGGCCGTCGACGAGCACGTGGTCGGCGACGCTGAACAGCAGCACCTCGGCGAGCACGAGGGTGGAGTCGCCGAGCTCCGTGGTCGAGTGCAGCCGGCACTCGATCGACGCGGGGGAGTCGACGACGCGCCGCGGCGCGACCAGCTCGCTCGGCTCGGTGGCCAGCCCCAGTGCCTCGGCCTCGTCGACGCCGTGCTCGTACGGCGCGCTCGACCCGTTGACGGCGTCGGTGAGCGGCTGCGTCGCCAGGTTCACGACCAGCTCGCCGGTCTCGCGCACGTTGCGCAGCGTGTCCTTCTCGCCCACCGACGTGAACGAGAGGATCGGCGGGTTCGCGCACGCGACCGTGAAGAACGAGTGCGGTGCCAGGTTGCCCCGGCCCTGCGCGTCGACCGTGCTGATCCAGGCGATGGGTCGGGGGACGACGAGGGCGGTCATCAGCCGGTACGGCTCGACCCCCTCGTCGCCCACGACGAGCCTGGTGCGCAGGCTCACGGCGCGAGGGTGGCGACGTCGATGACGGCGCGGTAGCGGACGTCGCCGTCGACGACCTTGTCGTAGTACTCGTCGACCTGGTCGGCCGAGATGACCTCGACGGTGGCGGTGATGTCGTGCTCGGCGCAGAAGTCGAGCATCTCCTGCGTCTGCGGCAGACCGCCGACCATCGAGCCCTCGACCGCGCGACGCATGGTGAGCAGCGAGAACGCGCCGACCTCGAGCGCGTCGCTCGGGGCGCCGAGGTTGATCATCCGGCCGCCACGGTCGAGCAGGCCGAGGTACTCATCGAGCGGCACGGAGGCGCCGACGGTGTTGAGGATGATGTCGAAGGAGCCGCGCAGCTTCTTCAGCGCACCCTTCTCCTCGGTGGCGACGTACTCCGACGCGCCGAACGCGAGGCCGTCCTCCTTCTTGGCGTCGGTGCGGCTCAGCACGGTGACCTTCGCGCCGAGCGCGGCAGCGATCTTGACGGCCACGTGGCCGAGCCCGCCCATGCCGATGACGCCGACGCGCGAGCCCTCGGTGACGCCGTGGCGCACCAGCGGGGCGTACGTCGTGATGCCGGCGCACAGCAGCGGCGTCGTGCCGGCGAGGTCGACGCCGTCGGGCACCTTCACCGCGAAGTGGTCGCGGACGACGACCTGCTCGCTGTAGCCGCCGTAGGTCACCTCGCCGTCGTAGGTCTTGGCGGAGTAGGTCTGCACGACGCCCTGGTCGCAGAACTGCTCCTCGCCGTCCTTGCAGGCGTCGCACTCCAGGCAGGAGTCGACGAAGCAGCCGACGCCCACCGTGTCGCCGACGGCGTGCGTGGTGACGTCGGACCCGACCTCCTCGACCGAGCCGATGATCTCGTGACCGGGCGTCATCGGGAAGATCCCGGCGCCCCACTCGTCGCGCGCCTGGTGGATGTCGGAGTGGCAGATCCCGGCGTACTTGATCTTGATGCGCACGTCGTTCGGCTTCAGGTCACGTCGCTCGAGGTCGACGGTCTCGAACGGCTTGCCGGCGTCGGGGACGGACAGGGCGGAGACGGTGGTAGTCATGTCGTCCACGGTAGGCACGCCCCCCGACCCCCGCAGCGCGAGCGACCAGCATCACGGCCGGATTCCTCGCCCAGCGGAACGTGCCGCTGGTCGAGTGCCTCCACGAGCGCTAGCGAGGGGAGGTGTATCGAGACCACTCTGGGCTGTCGCTGGGGGCTGGCTTGCGCTGCTCCGTTGCCGGATGGTCTCGATACGCAGCGACGAGCTCGCTGGCGCTCGCCGTCGCCGCTACTCGACCAGCGGAACGTTCCGCTGGTCGAGTAGTCGACGCCGCGACGAAGCTGGCGGAGGCGTATCGAGACCATTCCAAGCGGGCGCTGGGAGTCAAGCCACGCTGAGCCGTTGCCGGGTGGTCTCGATACGCATCCACGGCGCTCGTTCCTCGCGCGTGGCCGCTACTCGACCAGCGAACCCACCGTTGGTCGAGTAGGCGGGTCCGGCGAGGAACGAGCCTGGGCTTGACGTATCGAGACCACTCCAAGCGTTCGCTGTGGGTCGGCTCGCGCTGGGCCGTTGCCGGGTGGTCTCGATACGTCCGAGCCTCGCAAGCTCGCTCGGACTACTCGACCAGCGGGACCTTCCGCTGGTCGGGGGGAGGTGTGTCGAGACCACTCCAAGCTTCCGCTGGGGGTCGGTTCGCGCTGGGCCGCTGCCGGGTGGTCTCGACATACGGCACGGACGGTGTCGCTGGGCGAGTCGCGACGCGGCACTACGCTGGGGGCATGTCGTCGCAGCTGACCGTCGCCGAGGCCGCCGCGTTGCTCGGCGTGGCGACGGCGGAGGTGCACCGGCTCATCGCGACCGGGCGGGTCGAGCACCAGCTGGCCTGCTCCGGACGGTGCGAGCTGCTCGTCAGCGCCGAGTCGGTCGAGGCGCTGCGTTCGGCCGCCGGTCGGGCCTGACCTCGACGGTCGTCGCCCTCCTGGGTCGGCGCGCCGGGGCCGCGGTCCCGTGCTTCGATGAGGACGACGACGAGGACGCAGGAGGCATCACATGGGCAGGTTCGACGGCGACGTCGTGATCGTGACGGGCGGCGGGTCCGGCATCGGGGCCGCGACGGCGCGCCGCTTCGCGTCCGAGGGGGCGACGGTGGTCGTCGCGGGACGCCGCGAGGAGAAGCTGCGCGAGGTCGCCGAGTCCGCCGACGGCACCGTCGTGCCGCACCGCTGCGACGTCAGCGACGTGGCGGCGGTCGGGGAGCTCGTCGCCTCGACCGTCGAGACCCACGGCCGGCTCGACGTGCTCGTCAACAACGCCGGCATCGGACCGTCCGGGCCCGTGCCCGACGTCGACCGCGACGCCTGGGACGAGACGCTGGCGATCGTCCTCGGCGGCGTGTTCCACACGTCCCGCGCGGCGCTGCCCCACCTGCTCGAGACGCGCGGCAGCATCGTCAACGTCTCGTCGGTCTCCGGGGTCGGGGGCGACTGGGGCGCCGCCGCCTACAACGCGGCGAAGGGCGGCGTCACGAACCTCACCAGGGCCATGGCGCTCGACCACGCCGAGGCGGGGGTGCGGGTGAACGCGGTCGCACCGAGCCTGACGAAGTCGGAGATGACGGCGGGGATGGCCGACGACCAGGAGCTGCTCGACCGCTTCTGGGACCGGCTCCCGCTCGGCCGCGCGGCCGAGCCGGAGGAGGTCGCGTCGGGGATCGCCTTCCTCGCGAGCGACGACGCCTCGTTCGTCAACGGCGTCGTGCTGCCGGTCGACGGCGGCCTCACGGCGTCGAACGGGCAGCCCCGCCTGGGCTGAGGTCACGGTCCGGGCCCGCGACCCGGACCCACCTTCGAGGGTGTCGGCGCCGCACGCGACGGGCGCAGTCTCGAGGCGGCCGCCTGCCGAGGCGGCTCCGACTCGTGAAGGAGACCCCCATGACCCTCCAGGCGCGCCCGACGGACGTGGTCGACGACCTGCTGGCGACGTACGCCGACGTCGGCGCGGACGCGGCCTACCTCGCGTGCGACCGGCACGACCCGGCCGCGACCGCGTTCGTGCTTGTCGACGACGACCTCGTCGCGACGCTGTTGACGTACGGCGAGCTCGCCGAGGAGTCGCGACGGATGGCGGCCCTGCTGCGCGAGCACGGTGTCGCGCGCGGCGACCGCGTGCCGGTGCTGCTGGGCAAGCGACGTGAGCTGCCCGTGACGCTGCTGGCGCTGTGGCGCCTCGGTGCCGTGCACGTGCCGCTGTTCACGGCGTTCGCCACCGGTGCGATCCGCACGCGGGTGGAGGGGTCGTCGGCCCGCGTCGTCGTCACCGAGCCCGACCAGCGCAGCAAGCTCGACCCGCTGCCGGGGCTCGACGTGCTGGAGGTGGGCCCGGCGCTCGAGCACGAGCTGTCGACCGTCGAGCCGGTCGCCGAGCGGGTGGCGGTCGGCGGCGACGGCATGATCATGCAGCTGTTCACCAGCGGCACGACCGGCAGCCCGAAGCCGGTCACGGTGCCGCTGCGCGCGCTGGCGTCGTTCCACGTCTACCTGCAGCTGTCGCTCGACGTGCGCGAGGACGACGTGTTCTGGAACGCCGCCGACCCGGGCTGGGCGTACGGCCTCTACTACGGGCTGGCTGGTCCTCTCGTGGCCGGTCGGCCCAACGTGCTGCACACCGCCGGGTTCACGCCGGCCGGGACGGTCGCGGTCGTCGAGCGCCTCGGCGTCACGAACTTCGCCGGCGCCCCGACGATGTACCGCGCCATCAGCAAGAGCGGTCTCGTCGAGCACCTGCCGCTGCGGCGGGCGTCGTCGGCGGGCGAGCCCCTGACCCCGGACGTGCTGGCGTGGGCCCGGCGGGTGCTGGGGATCGAGGTGCGCGACCACTACGGCCAGACGGAGCTGGGCATGGTGATCTGCAACAGCTGGAACGACGACGTCGCCCGTCCGGTCAAGGACGGGTCGATGGGGGTGCCGATGCCCGGCTACGCCGCGGACGTCGTCGACGGGCAGATCGCGATCGACGTGCCCGCCAGCCCGCTGTTCTGGTTCGAGGGCTACCACGGCGACCCGGAGAAGACGGCCGAGCGGTTCAGTCCCGACGGCCGCTGGTACCTCACCGCCGACACGGGCTCGGTCGACGAGGACGGCTACTTCCAGTTCACGGCCCGCGACGACGACGTGATCCTGGCGGCGGGCTACCGCATCGGCCCGTTCGACGTCGAGAGCGTGCTCATCACGCACCCGTCGGTCGTCGACGTCGCGGTCGTCGGGCGGCCGGACCCCGAGGGGGTCCGCGGCGAGGTCGTGGAGGCGTTCGTGGTGCTAGCCGATGGGGTGCAGGACGGGCCGGAGCTGCACGCCGAGCTGACCGCCCTGGTGCGCGACGGCTACTCGCGGCACGCCTACCCGCGGCGCATCCACGTGCTCGACGCGCTGCCGAAGACGCCGAGCGGCAAGGTCCAGCGGTACCTGCTGCGCTCGCTGTGACGAGGCAAGGCGCGACGATCCGCTCGTACCCTCGAAAGGAGGGAGGCGTGACGTGAGGGGGCCTGGCTCGCTCCTGTGACCGGCGACACAGGAGGTGCCCGATGCCCGACCACCTGGCCCCGCAGGAGATCCTCACGCGGAGGCTCGACGACCTGCGCCGCGTGACCGGCCTGCCGCTGGTCATGGGCGGGCTCGTGCGCAGCCGCGAGCACTTCACGATCTCCGAGCTCCGCGGGGCGCTGACCACGTCGCTGCACCAGCTGCGGGTGCGTCAGGGGGAGGGCCTGGGCGGCAAGACGCTGGCCACCCGTCGGCCGGCGGCGGTCAGCGCCTACCCGCGCTCGGCGGCGATCACCCACCGCTACGACCGTTGGGTGGCACCCGAGCGGCTGCAGTCGGTGGTGAGCATCCCCGTGGGTGCGGAGGGACGGCAGCCGTCGGCGATCGTCTACCTGTGCGACCGGCGCAGCGAGCGGCTCGGTCTCGCCGTCGTCGACGCGGCGCGACCCGTGCTCGCGGGCCTCGCCGCCGACCTCGGGGCGGCCACGGCCGTCGAGGAGCGGATGCGGGCGATCAGCCTGCGGGCCGCGCCGGCGACCGACGACCCGCACGACCTGGCGCGCGAGCTCCGGCAGGTGGCGGATCTGACCACCGACCCGAGCACGCGAGCGCGCTTGGAGGCCGTGCTCGCGCGACTGCCCGGCCAGGGCGCGAGACGCCCGGCCGGCCCCCATCCGCTGGGTCGACGCGAGGTGGAGGTGCTGCGGCTGGCCGAGGAGGGTGCGACGAACGTCGAGATCGCCGACGCGCTCGGCCTCGTCGAGAGCACCGTGAAGTCCTACATGAAGTCGGCGATGGCGAAGCTCGGCGCGGAGAACCGCGTCAAGGCGGCCCGCGCCGCCAGGACGCAGGGCCTGCTCGACTGAGGGGCCGCGCGCCCACCTCCATCTCGCCGCGTCCTGCGGACCTGATGACGGTCCTCGCCGCGCAGATCGTCACGAGGTGCACACGCCGCGGGGTGGGTGGGGCCTAGGCGTCGACGTGCGGCAGGGGCAGCGCGCAGAGCCGCTCGGCCTCGGCCGCGTCGAGCCCGAGCATGCGCAGCAGCTGGCCGGTCAGCTCCTCGACGTCGTCGACGGCGACCAGGTCGGGGTGCGACGAGCGCAGGCGCAGGAAGCCGAGCAGAGACCCCCCCACGGTGCTGAGGGCCAGCGGCAGGTGGGTGACGGTGAAGCGTCCGGCCGCCATCGCGTCCGCGAGGTCGCGCGTGGCCCGCGGCGCGAGACCGTCCTCGAGGTCGAGCAGGTCGAGGCCGAACTGGTTGAGCACGTCGGCGAGCGCGGGGTGGGTCCAGGCGAGCCGCGCCGAGATCCGGAACGACAGCGCGAAGCGGGTGGCCGGGTCGTCCGTGTCGGCGACGGCGGCGTCGATGAGCCGGGCCCACTCCTCCAGCACGTGGGCGGTCGCGGCCTGGAAGAGCTCCTCCTTGCTCGTGAAGTGGTTGTAGAAGGAGCCGAAGCCGACGTCGGCCGCGTCGGTGATCTGCTGGATGGTGGCCGTTGCGGCGCTGCCGTCCACGATGAGCCGCTCCGCCGCGGCGAGCAGCGCCGCGCGCGTGCGCGCCCGTCGTCGGTCGACGCGGGGGCCGTCGCTCGTGCTCGTGCCGTCGCGCATCTCGTCCCTCCTCCGCTGCCGTCGGGCCAGCCTAGTGGTCGGCTCGTGCGGTCCTGGGGCTTGTCCCGACCACGGCCAGCACCTATATTGATGATCTCATCAGAAATGTAGGGATTCATCAGATGTCGGCACCCGACCTTGCGCACGACGCCAGCCACGAGCACGCCCACGACCACAGCCACCGCGACCTGCACAGCGAGCAGGGGCGTCGACCGGGCGAGCACGTGGGCCGGTCGGCGCAGCCGGTGGTCAAGGTGCGCGACCTCGCGTGGCTGGAGTTCGAGAAGCCCGACCTCGCGGCCGCGGAGGTGTTCGCGCACGCGTTCGGGTTCAGCACGACCTACCGGAGCGCGACCGAGCTGAACCTGCGGGGCGCGCTGCCCGGCGCGCCGTGCGTGGTCGTGCGGAAGGGTCGGGGGTCGCGGTTCGTGGGACCGGCGTTCGCCGCCGAGACGGCCGACCTGCTGCGGCTCTCGGAGCACACCGGCGTGCCCGTCCGTCGCCTCCCCGAGCACCTCGGCGGCCACGTGGTCGACCTGCGCGAGCCGGCGGGGGCGCGCGTGCGGGTCGTCGCCGGCGTCATCGAGCACCCCGCGCTGCCGACGCAGCAGCCGCAGACGCTCAACGTCGGGTCGGAGGTCGAGCGAGTCAACGCCGCGCAGCGCCCGCCGCGGCAGCCGGCCGTCGTGGAGCGCCTCGGCCACGTGGTCCTGCAGTCCGACCGCTACCTCGCCTCGCTCGACTGGTACCTCGACCACCTGGGACTCATCGTCTCGGACTTCCTGTTCTTCCCGGGCCAGCGCGACCGCGGCCCGACGATGGCCTTCATCCGCTGCGACCGGGGCAGCGAGCCCGCCGACCACCACACGCTGGCCATGACCCTCGGGCCCCGCAGCCGCTACGTGCACTCCGCCTACCAGGTGGCCGACCTCGACGCGCTCGCCGCGGGCGGCGAGCACCTGCGCGACCTCGGCTACCGGCACTCCTGGGGCATCGGCCGGCACATCCAGGGCAGCCAGCTGTTCGACTACTGGCGCGACCCCGACGGCTTCCTCGTCGAGCACTTCAGCGACGGCGACCGCTTCGACGCCTCCCTCGAGCCGGGCTGGGCCGAGATGACGGCCAGCGGCCTCGCCCAGTGGGGCCCGCCCGCCACCGCCGACTTCCTCGGGGTCGCACCCGGCAAGGAGTCGCTTCGGGAGCTGCTGTCGATGACCACCGCCCTGCGCTCGGACAACGAGTTCGACCTCGACCGCCTCCTCGGACTGATGAAAGTGGCCCGCTCATGACCCTCCCCGTCCTCCGCACCGCCGACGCCTGGTGGCTGCGCCGCCCCGACGGCGCCGTCCGCGTCGCGACGTCGGCGACGACGACCGCCGAGCTCCTCGCCGACCGGGCCGCCGTGCTCGCGGCGCGCGACGGCGGCGACCCCGTGCCGGTCGACTCGCTCGTCCTCGTCTCTCCGGTCACCGCGCCGTGCCGCGTGGTCGCCCAGATGGCGAACTACGCCAGCCACGCGAAGGACGCGGGCATGGACCCGTCGCGCGTGCCGCTCGCCTTCTTCCGCAAGTCGTCGGGCTCGATCAGCGGCCCGTCCGACCCGATCGTGCGGCCCGCGCACGTGACGCTGCTCGACTACGAGGTCGAGCTGGGCCTCGTGGTCGGTCGCGCCGTCACGGCGGGGGAGGAGGTCGCAGCCTCCGACCTGCCCGACCTCGTCGCCGCGCTCGTGGTGGCGAACGACGTCTCCGCGCGGGACCTCCAGCTGCCCAAGACGCAGTTCTACGAGTCCAAGTCCTACCGCACGTTCACCCCGGTCGGCCCGGTCCTGCTGGTCCTCGAGGACGGCGAGCTCGAGCGTCTGCCCGAGCTGCGGCTGCGGCTGTGGGTCGACGGCGAGCTGCGCCAGGACGAGCTGGCCTCCGACATGATCTACCGCCCCGCCGAGGCCCTCGCCGCCCTCGCGCGGTTCCAGGACCTCGCACCCGGCGACCTCGTCCTCACCGGCACGCCGGCGGGCACCGCGCTGAGCGCTCCGCCGGCCATCGTCGAGAAGGTGGGAGCCCTCCTCCCGCCGCACGTGAAGTGGCGGATCTTCCTCGGCAAGCAGGTGAAGGACCGCCGCTACCTGCAGGACGGCAACCTCGTCGAGGCGTCCATCGCGACCGACGACGGTGCGCTCGACCTCGGTGCGCAGCGCACGGTGGTGCGGTGGACGCGATGAGCGTCGCGACGGTGCTCCTCGTCGTCGTCACAGTCGTGCTCGTGGCGACGGGCCTGCTCAAGCTGGTCGCTGCCCCGCCGATGGTCGAGCGCGCGCAGCACCTGGGCTACCCTGTCGCGGCGTTCCGTGCGGTGGGCGCCTTGGAGCTGCTTGGCGTGGCAGGCCTGTGGGTGGGCCGCGCCGCGTCGGGTCCGCTCGCGACGACCGCGCTCGTGGCGCTGCTCGTCCTCATGGCCGGCGCGGTCGTGTCGCACCTGCGCGTCGGGGACGGCATCGCGGCCGTGGCGCCGGCGCTCGTGGTGGCGGCGCTGCTCGTGGCGCTTCTGGCGCTGGGCGTCGCACCGTGAGCCCGACGCTGCCCGTCGTCGTCGTGGGTGCCGGCCCCACCGGCAGCGCCGCCGCCCTGGCCCTCGCGGCGCGCGGCGTGCGCACGGTGGTGGTCGAGCGCTGGCCCGAGGTGTACCCGCAGCCGCGCGCCGTGCACCTGGACGACGAGGTCTACCGGGTGCTCGTGCGGCTCGGGCTCGAGGACGACCTGGCCCGGCTGACCCGCCCGTGCGCCGGCCTGCGCCTCGTCGACGCCGACCTGCGGGTGCTGGCGTCGTTCGACCGCTCGGGCGCGTCGCCGGTGACGGGCTACCCGCGGGCGAACATGTTCGACCAGCCGGTGCTCGACGCCGTGCTCCGCGAGCGGCTGCGCTCGACTCCGGAGGTCACGTTGCTCACGGGCCGCGAGGTGGTCGGTGTCGAGCAGGAGTCGGCCGACCATGTGGTGGTGCTGCACCGCCCGCTCGACGACGACGGGCCGCAGGAACGTCTCGAGGCGTCGTTCCTGCTGGGCTGCGACGGCGCCAACAGCGTCGTGCGGCGGGAGCTCGGCGGCAGGATGGTCGACCTCGGCTTCGAGCAGCGCTGGCTCGTGGTCGACGTCGACACCGACGTCGACCTCGGCCACTGGGACGGGGTGCACCAGGTCTGCGACAGCACCCGCGCCGCGACCTTCATGCGCGTCGGGGCGCGGCGGTACCGCTGGGAGCTGCAGCTGCTCGACGACGAGACCGCCGACGACCTCGCGTCGCTGCCCGCGGTGCTCCCGCTGCTGCGCCCCTGGCTCGGCGACGTCGACGCGGCCGACCTGCAGCTCGTCCGCTCGACGGGCTACACCTTCCGCGCCGCGGTCGCGGAGCGGTGGAGGTGGGGCCGTGTGTTCGTGCTGGGCGACGCGGCGCACCTGACGCCACCGTTCGTCGGCCAGGGCATGGGCGCGGGCATCCGCGACGTCGACAACCTCGTCTGGAAGGTCGCGGGCGTGCTCGACGGCACGCTGCCGTTCGACGTGCTCGACACCTACGAGCTCGAGCGCTCCGCGCACGCCCGGGCCATGATCCTGCTGGCCCGCCGGGTCGGCGTGCTGATGAGCTCCGGGGGCCGCCTGGGCGACCACGCCCGCGGAGCCGTGCTCCCGCTCGTCGCCCGGTCGGCGCGGCTCTACGCCGGTGCGGTCGACAGCGCCACGCCCGCGCTGGTGCGCTCCTCCCTCGTGCTGAGGTCGCGCGGCGACCGGCTGGCGGGGACGCTGTGCCCGAACGTCACCGGCGGCGGCGCGACCCTCGACCGTCTGGTCGGGCACCGGTGGGCCCTCGTGACGTCGGTGCCGCCGTCGCCGTCGGCCGTGGAGGAGCTCGCGTCGCGCGACGTGGCCGTCGTCGAGGTCGGCCCCGCCACGGCCGGGACCCTCGACGGCCTCGCCACCTGGCTCGCCGAGGCGGACTGCGCGGCCGCCCTGGTGCGACCCGACCGCACCGTCATGGCGTCCGGGCCCGACCTGCCCGCGCTGGTCGCGACCGCGACGTCCCTCCTGCTGCCCGCCCGGACCGAGGTCCCCGCATGAGCCCGACCGCACCCACCTACCGTCCCGACGTCTACGCCACCGGGGCGATCCTCGACCCCTACCCGCACTACCGGCGCATGCGCGAGCTCGGCCCGGTCGTGTGGCTGCCCCGGCAGCGTGCGCACGCCGTCGTGCACCACGCGCCCTGCAAGGAGGTGCTGCTCGCCGACGACCGGTTCCGCTCGGAGCGGGGCGTGGCGCTGAACCCGGTGGCCAACCGGCTGAGCCGCGGCACGACCCTCAACAGCGACGACGCGGACCACGAGCGCCGGCGCCGTCTGCTCGCGAGCCGGCTGACCCCGAAGGCGCTGCGGTCGATGCGTGAGGAGGTCGACCGGCGCGCGGACGCCGTCGTCGAGGCCGCCGTGTCGCGCGGCGAGGTCGACGGTGTCGTCGAGGTCGCCCGCGCGCTGCCGACGTCGTTCGTGCCCGACCTGATCGGGTGGCCGCGCGAGGGTCGGGAGCACCTCCTGCCCTGGGCGGGGGCGACCTTCGACTGCCTGGGCCCGGCGAACGCGCGGACGCTCCGCGCCGCACCGCGGACCCTGCGCATGATGCGGTTCGCCCGCTCCGTCGTGCGTCGCGGCGACGTGCTGCCGGGGTCGATGGGCGCCGACCTGCTCGCGAAGGTCGAGTCCGGCGAGGTGCGTCGGGAGGAGTGCCCAGCGCTGATGATCGACTACCTGGCACCGTCGCTCGACACCACGATCAGCGCGATCGCGAGCGCGCTCTGGCTGCTCGCCACGCACCCCGACCAGTGGCAGGCGCTGCGCGCCGACCCGTCCCTCGTCCCGAACGCGGTCAACGAGGTCGTGCGCGTGGAGTCGCCGCTGCGCGCGTTCTCGCGCTGGGTCGCCGCCGACACCGAGGTCGCCGGCACACCACTGCGTCGCGGATCGCGCGTGGTGGTGCTCTACGCCTCCGCGAACCGCGACGAGCGCGTCTGGGACCGGCCCGACGACGTCGACGTCACCCGCGACGCCAGCCAGCAGCTCGGGTTCGGCCAGGGCGTGCACGGCTGCGCGGGCCAGGGCCTCGCCCGCCTGGAGACGCAGGCGATCCTGCGCTCGCTGCTGGAGCGCGTCGACCGGCTCGAGCTCACGGGTCCCGCGACCTGGGGCCGCAACAACATCATCCACTCGCTCGACCGGCTGCCCCTGCGGCTGGTCCCCGTCCAGGAGGCCGCACGATGAGGGTCATCGCCGACTACGACCGCTGCGAGGGCCACGGGCTCTGCGTCGACCAGGCGCCCGAGGTCTTCGACCTCGACGACGACGGCGAGCTCGTCCACCACCTCGAGGACCAGGACGTGCCCGCTGCGCTGGAGGAGGCGGCGGGGCGCGCCGTCGACTCCTGCCCGGTGGCCGCCCTGCGGCGCGCGTGAGCACCCGTCCGCCGCGTCGGGTGCTGGTCGTCGGCGGGTCGACGGCGGGGTCCACCGCGCTGCGCAAGCTGCGCCGCCGGGGCTTCGACGGTCGGCTCACCCTGCTCGACCCGCTCGACGGCACCCATCGTCCGCCGTTGTCGAAGGCCGTCCTGGCCGACGCGGCGCACGAGGCGTCGGTGCTCATGGACCTCGGGTCGCTCGACGTCGTCCGCGTGCCGTCGGCGGCGGCCTCGCTCGACGTCGACGCCCGCGTGGTGACCGACGTCGACGGCGCCGAGCACGGCTACGACGCGTTGCTCGTGGCCACGGGCGGCCGAGCACGACGGCTCGCTACGGCGGGTCAGGACGGCGAGCTGGTGCTGCGGACGGTCGCCGACGCGCGGCTGCTGCGCGAGCGGCTCGCGACGGCGGCCTCGGTCGTGGTGGTCGGGGCAGGGTTCCTCGGGCTGGAGGTGGCCACGGCCGCACGGCGGACCGCGGCGACGGTGACCGTCATCGACCCGGAGCCGCCCCTCGTGCGGCTGCTCGGCGACCACCTCGCGACCGTGCTGGTGGGACGCGCGACCGACCACGGCATCACCCTCCGGCGCTCCGCGGTGCGCCTGCACGGCAGCCCGGTGCGCGGCGTGGAGCTGGACGACGGCAGCGTGCTCGAGGCCGACGTCGTCGTGACCTGCGCCGGCGACGTGCCCGAGACCGCCTGGCTCGAGGGCAGCGGTGTCGCCGGCCCGCAGGGCGTGCCGGTGGACGCGTCGTGCCGCACCCGTCGGGACGATGTGTGGGCGGCGGGCGACGTCGCCGCGCCGGTGGTCGACGGCGCGTCCGTGCGCCGACCGCTCTGGGCCAACGCGGTCACCCAGGGGCGCGTGGCGGCGGCGTCGATGCTCGGCCACGAGGTCGACGCACCGGTCCTCGACGACTACGCCTGGACCGAGGTCGCCGGGACGTCGGTGAAGGTGGTCGGCCGACTGCCCTGCTCAGGCACGCCCCGGGTTCTCGAGGAGTCCGCGGACGGCGGTCGGCTGCTCGCCTTCGGCACCGACACGGTGGCGGCGGTCGGGCTCCGCCGCCCCGTCCCGCGGCTGCGTCGAGCGCTGGCCGAGCTCAAGGCGTCCGGGGCCTGAAGCCCAACGCCGGACCTCAGCCCACCTGCTCCGCTGCGGCCCGACCGGCGACGCGGCCGGAGAACAGGCAGCCACCGAGGAAGGTGCCCTCGAGGGCGTTGTAGCCCATCATCCCGCCGCCGCCGAAGCCGCTGACCTCTCCGGCTGCGTAGAGGCCGGGCAGGGGCGTGCCGTCGCTGGTGAGGCAGCGGCCGGACAGGTCGGTCTCCAGGCCGCCGAGGGTCTTGCGGGTGAGGATGTTCAGGCGGACGGCGATGAGGGGGCCGTTCTTCGGGTCGAGGAAGCGGTGCGGGGTGGCGACGCGGACCAGCCTGTCGCCGCGGTAGCGTCGCGCGCCGCGCATGGCGGTGATCTGCGCGTCCTTCGTGAAGTCGTTGTCGATCTCGCGGTCGCGGGCCTCCACGAGCCGACGCAGCGCGTCGACGTCGACCGTCACGTCGTCGTCGCCCACACGGTTCATGCCGGTGACGAGCTCCTCGAGCGTGTCGGCGACGACGAAGTCCTCGCCGTGCGTCTTGAACTTCTCGATCGGTCCCGGTGCACCCGGACGGACGCGCGAGAGCAGCAGCTTGACGTCCTTGCCGGTGAGGTCGGGGTTCTGCTCCGAGCCCGAGAGCGCGAACTCCTTCTCGATGACCTTCTGAGTGAGCACGAACCAGGAGTAGTCGTGGCCGGTGCCGCGCAGGTGCTTGAGGGTGCCGAGGGTGTCGAAGCCGGGGAAGTAGGGCGCAGGGAGGCGGCTGCCGGTGGCGTCGAGCCACAGCGACGACGGGCCGGGCAGGATGCGGATGCCGTGGTTGGCCCAGATCGGGTTCCAGTTCCGCAGCCCCTCGACGTAGGCCCAGAGCCGGTCGGGGTTGATGACCGAGGCGCCTGCGTCCTGGGTGATGGTGAGCATGCGGCCGTCCACGTGCGCCGGCACCCCGGCGACCATCGTGGCCGGGGGAGTGCCGAGCCGCTCGGGCCAGACCTTGCGGACGAGGTCGTGGTTGCCGCCGATGCCGCCCGACGTGACGACCACGGCCTGCGCGCGCAGCTCGAAGTCGCCGACCACGGTGCGGCTCGACGCGACGCCGCGGTCGACGCCCGTGGGCTCGAGCAGCGAACCGTGCGCGCCGACCACCACGCCGTCCTCGACGACCAGGCCGTCGACCTGGTGGCGGAAGGCGAACCGGATGCGTCCGGTCGCCACGTGCTCGCGGACGCGTCGCTCGAACGGTGCGACGACGCCGGGGCCGGTGCCCCACGTCAGGTGGAAGCGGGGCACGGAGTTGCCGTGGCCCTCGGCCCGCCCGTCGCCACGCTCCGCCCAGCCGACGACCGGGAACAGTCGTAGGCCCATGCTGTGCAGCCACGACCGCTTCTCGCCGGCGGCGAAGTCGAGGTAGGCCTCCGCCCAGCGCCGCGGCCACGCGTCCTCGGCGCGGTCGAACTGGGCGCTGCCCATCCAGTCCTGCTCGGCGAGCTCGCGGGAGTCCTTGACGCCCATGCGCCGCTGCTCGGGGGAGTCGACGAGGAACAGGCCACCGAGGCTCCAGAACGCCTGCCCGCCGAGGTTCTGCTCGCCCTCCTGGTCGAGCAGCAGCACGCTGCGACCACGGTCGGCGGCCTCCGCCGCGGCGACGAGACCGGCCAGGCCGGCTCCGATGACGATGACGTCGGCGTCCATGCGTGCTCCTTCGTGTGCGAGCCGGGTGCGGGGTCGCTGTCACCTAGGATGCATTCGCAGGGCGCGAGGGACCATGGTCTTCATCATCTGGTGAGCAACGACGTCGCGTGCAAGTGACAGGAGGACCGATGGGGTCGGTGCAGCGACGGGCCGTGCAGGCGCGGGTGCTCGCCGACGGTGGACGCCTCGCGCCGCGCATCGCCGACGCCCTGCAGCGCGAGATCCCCGCGTACGCGTCGCTCGGCGAGGCCCAGCGGCGCGAGACCGAGGCGATCAGCCTCTGGGGCGTGCAGCGTCTGCTCGAGCTCTGGGTGGAGGACGGTCGGCTCGGCGACGCTGACCTCCGCCAGTTCCACGGCATCGGCGTGGCCCGCGGGACCGACGGGCGGCCGCTGTCGGCGGTGCTGCGCGCCTACCGGGTCGCCGCGGTCGAGGCGAGCGGGCTCGTGCGCGACAGCGGTGTGGCGGAGCTCGACGTCGAGGACGTGCTGGCCATGAACGTCGTGCTGCTGGAGTCGCTCGACGCCCTGTCCGAAGCACTGTCGGCGGGGTACGCGGCCGCGACGGAGCGCCTCGCGACCGACCGCGACGAGGTGGTGCGCGCACTGACGCAGGACCTGCTCGCCGGTCGCCAGACCTCGGCGGCGGCGCTCGCGGACCGCACCCGCCTGCTCGACCTCACGCTCCCGGCCCGGCTGACGATGACGGTGGTCGGTGCCGCGGGGAGCGACGTGACCGCGGGTGACGTCGCCCAGCTGCTGGCGTCGGCGGACACCGACGGGCTGGTGCTCTCGACGACGCGTCAGGGTGTCGGCGTCGTCCTGCACGAGCGACCGCTCGACCTCGGCGTCGACGTGCGGTCCCGCGGTCGGCGCACCTGCCGGATCGACGACGTCGCCCTCACCGACCTTCCCGCGACGTTCCGGCTCGCCGAGGTGGCGGTGCGTCACGCACCGCTCGACATGAACAGCACACCTGCGATGGTCGAGGCCGACGCGCTGCTGGTGGCGCTGCTGCACGGGCAGCCGCCGGTGGACCCTCGGACCCTGGCCGAGGCGGCCCTGCGCCCACTGCTGGAGCCCGACCAGGCGCACCTCCTGGCCGGTCTGCGGGAGTTCCTCGAGCACGGGTCGGCCGTGGCGGCGGCGGACGCGCTCGGTCTGCACCCGCAGTCGATGCGCTACCGGTTGCGACGGGTGCGCGAGACCACGGGCCGCGACCTCGGCTCGGCGTGGGACCTGCTGCTCGCGACCGCGGTGTCGGTGCTCTCGCTGCAGCCCTGAGGGTGGGGCGTGGTTCGATGGGCGCGTGGCCGACCCAGACCTCCTCGTCGAGCGCTACCTCGCGGCCCTGGAGGCTGCCGACCTCGACGCCGTGCTCGCCCTGTTCGCACCGGATGCCACGGTCGTGTCGCCGCTGTACGGCACGCACCCGGCCCGCGAGTTCTACCCGGTCCTGTTCGCCGACACGGCGGAGTCGCGCCTGACCCTCAAGGCGACGATGCGCGGGACGCGCGACGGTGGCGAGCTGGTGAGCTTCTGGTTCGACTTCGACTGGACGCTCGCCTCGGGCGAGCCGGCCCCGTTCTCGGTGGTCGACGTCGCCGAGCTCGACGACGCGGGACGGATCGAGCGGCTCACGATCGTCTACGACACCGCCCCCATCCGCGGGGCGTTCGACCGCCAGCGGCCCGACGTCGACCAGGACGAGGCGACTGCCGGAGCCTGAGTCCCCGGTGACCGTGCGCCCGTCGCGACCTGGCGATCGAGCGGGTCGTCCCCCGGAATGCGACCCTGGCCCTCGAGGACGGCTCCTACTCTTGAGCGGTGTCACGCACCACGAAGAGCTGGAACGGCCGATGACGACCCGCATCCGCGCAGGCGCCGTGGCGGCGCTCGCCGCTGCCCTGCTCGCCGGTGCTGTCTGCGCGACCTTCGCGTCGCCGGACACCACGCCCTCCTTGGTGTTCCGAGCGATCCCCGTGGCAACGGTCGTCGTCCCAGGACTTCTGGTCGCAGCAACTCAGCTCTCGGCTCTGCAGCAGCGGAGCAAGCGCTACGTGACGGCCGTCCAGGTCGTGGTCGGCCTGCTGTGCCTGGCAGCCGTCGCTCTCCTGGAGCTGGGCGGTGAGACGGACATCGGCGGCGGGATGGCGCTGATCGCAGCCCTCTGGCTGCTGATCGTCACGACGGCGGTGACCGGCCTCATCGTTGCCTCGGTGGCGGGGGACGAGCCCGCCCGACCGTGAGGTAGTCGTCGTCTCCTCGCCCGTGATCGCCCCGGTGCGACCGCGCCGACGGCGTGGACGCGCGAGGGAAGCCCGCTGACGTGCCAGCCTCGCGCGCGTCGGCCATGTTTCGCGATCGCCGCCGCGAAACAGTCGAGTCGCGCAGTCCTTCCGACGACGTAGTCCGACGGTGACCAGTCCGAAACATCTCGAGCGCTGAATGGAGGCATGCCTCCCGCACCGCTCGACGCGCACCGCCACATCGGCGAGCTGCCTGCGTTCCCGTTCTACGGCGGCCCGCCGATCCGGGCCGACGTCACGGCCAAGGCGACGGTGCGCGACTTCCTGCAGACCCTTGATGACGAGGGGACCGAGCGGACGCTGGTGCTGCCGAACTACGGCGTGCCCGTGCCGGACGCCGCCTTCGACCTGAACCCGCTCGCGCTCGAGGCCGCGCAGCGCGACGACCGGGTGAGCTGCGGACTGTGGGTCTCGCCGAAGGCGTCCGACGCCGAGCGCAACACCGCCGCGCTGGCCCTCGTCGGCGAGCAGGGCGTCAAGGCCCTCAAGACCAGCTTCCTGCTCGGCGGCAGTCCCACCGACCCCGACTGCGCCGAGGAGATCGACCGCATCTTCACCACGGCCGCCGAGCACGACCTCGTCGTCCACGTGCACACCTCGCCCGGCGCGGCCTCCGACGTCGACCAGGTCGGCACGCTCGTCGACCGCTACGGCGACGATACCAAGATCCACCTCGTCCACCTCGGGGGCGGGATGAGCGGACACATGAAGCTCATCGGCGGCCGGCTCTTCGACTGGATCGAGGCCGGCAAGAAGGTCTATACCGACACCAGCTGGACCATCGGCTTCGCTCCCGCCTGGCTCGTGCAGGAGATCGAGCGCCGCGGCGTCGGGCACGACCGGATCCTCTTCGCCACCGACGCCCCGTGGGGCGACTTCGCGGGCGAGCACGCCCGCCTCGCCGCAGCAGCCGGCGACGGCGAGCTCGCCGACCTGTTCTTCCGGCGCAACTTCGAGGCGCTCTACGGCACCTGACCCCCTGATCCCTGGCCGCGGCTCGCCGGCCAGTGCACGACCCGCACGACCCCACACCGCACTACCCCATCCCACACCGCACCAGGAGAAGGCCATGACCGACATCGACGACCAGATCGCCCAGAACATCGCCGCCTCGCTCGCGGAGATCCCGCACCCGTCGCAGGCGAAGGGCACCAACCTCTACGGCTCGACCAAGATCTTCCCCGACTACCAGGCGGAGGACGGCGAGAGCTACTTCACGCTCGTCCACGGCATCCCGCACGAGTCGAGCGTCAGCTTCGTCGCGATCCTGCAGGCCACCCGCGCCCTGCGGAAGGGCTTCGACTCCGCGATGTACTTCTACGGCCCCGGCACCCTCGCGTGCATGGCCACCCGCGGCTTCCCGACGACGGGCGACGCCGGGTTCCCGGGCGAGCTGAACATGAACGCCTCGCTCGAGACGTTCATCGCCGAGGGCGGCACCGTGTTCTGCTGTCGCTTCGGTCTCGCCCTGCACGGTCTGCGCGAGGAGGACCTCATCGAGGGCGTCATCCCGGCGCACCCGCTCGACGTCCAGGACGCGCTGATCCACTACGCGCGCAAGGGCGCCATCATCAACTCGACCTACAACCTCTGAGGGCACGGCCATGACCGCCCTCCCCGATCTCGCCGCCCAGAGCCCGGCACCCCTGCCGGGCCCTGAGCAGGGCTCGCGCACGTCGACGCGCGTCGACGTCGCCATCCAGGGCATCCGGCTGCTCGACGCGCCGCTCACGCGGCCGAACGGCGCGGGACCGAGCGCCGACGGCCACGTGCTGCTCGACGGGGTCGGTGCGGCCATCCCCCTCAACCCGCGGAGCCCGTACTCGGTGTCCGGCGGCCGCCTCCTGCTCGACGGGGCCGACACCGGCCTCGGCGTGGAGGCGGTCGGCCGGCCCCGTTTCTACGACCTCCAGACCGTCGACGGGGTGAGCTACGAGAAGATCGCCCGCCTGCACGCCGCGAACGTGCTGGCCACGACGGTCGTGCAGACCTGCGCCCGCTACGACGAGTCGGAGCGGTGCCGGTTCTGCGCCATCGAGCAGTCGCTGGAGCAGGGCTCGACCATCGCGGTCAAGACGCCGCAGCAGGTGGCCGAGGTCGCGCGGGCGGCGGTCGAGCTCGACGGCGTGACCCAGATGGTCATGACCACCGGCACCTCCCGGGGACGCGACCGCGGCGCCACCCACCTCGCACGGTGCGTGCGCGCCGTGCACGAGGTGCTGCCCGACCTCCCGATCCAGGTGCAGATCGAGCCGCCGGGCGACCTCGCCTCGATCGCCGAGCTGCACGAGGCGGGCGCGCGGTCCATCGGCATCCACGTGGAGTCGCTCGACGACGACGTCCGTCGGCGCTGGATGCCCGGCAAGTCCACGGTGTCCCTCGACGAGTACCGCGCCGCCTGGCGCGAGGCGGTGCGCGTCTTCGGCCACAACCAGGTCTCGACGTACCTGCTCGTCGGGCTCGGCGAGGACCCCGACGAGCTGGTCGCCGGGGCCCGCGAGCTCATCGACATGGGCGTGTACCCGTTCGTCGTCCCGTTCCGTCCGCTCGAGGGGACGCTCGCGACCGACGTCGACCACGTCGCCGCGCCCGCCACCGCCGACGTCGGGCGCGTGACCCGCCAGGTCGCGACGGCGCTGCGCGTCGCCGGCATGGCGGGGTCGGACCAGGCGGCGGGCTGCGCCGCCTGCGGTGCCTGCTCGGCGCTCAGCTGCGAAGGAGCATGACATGACCTTCGAGATCGACCACGGTATCCTCACCGGCAGGCGTCCCGCGTCGACCGCGCCTGCGGACTACATCGTCGTGCAGGCCGACGCCACGCAGCGCGAGGCCTACCGGCGGCTCCGGCGCGACGTGTTCGTACGGGAGCAGGGTCTGTTCTCGACGACCGACCACGACCGCGCCGACGACGACCCGCGCATCGTCGTGCTGGTGGCCCGCTCGATCGCCGGCGAGGTGCTCGGCGGGGTGCGGCTGCACCCGGCCCCGCACGCCTCCACCGAGGAGCGCGACCTCGGCTGGTGGCGCGGCAGCCGGCTGGCCGTCCGGCCCGACGTGCGGGGCGCGACCGGTGTCGGCTCGGCGCTGGTCCGCGCCGCCTGCGCCTGGGCGGAGTCGCTCGGCGCGCTGCGCTTCGACGCGGTCGTGCAGACCCAGCACCACCCCCTGTTCACCCGGCTCGGCTGGACCACCACGGGCGACGTCGAGCTCCAGGGCCGTCCGCACGTGATGCTCTCGTGGCCCATCGCGCGGGTCCAGCGGCTGGCCGAGGCCACGAAGTCGCCGCTCGGCAGCCTCCTCGCCGGCCTGGGCGCACCCGAGGGACTGGTGGCGGCCTGCGACGCGATCCTGCCCACGATGGTCGAGCGCGACCCCGAGTGGGCCGGCTGGTGCGCGGCGCTGGTCAACCTCAACGACCTCGCGGCCATGGGCGCGACGCCCGTGGGCCTGCTCGACGCCGTCGGGGCCCGCGACGCGTCGTTCGCCCGACGGGTCCTGGCCGGTCTGCGCGCCGCGTCGGAGGCGTGGGGCGTCCCGGTGCTCGGCGGTCACACGCAGCTGGGCGTCGCCCCGGCGCTCAGCGTCACCGCCCTCGGCCGCACCGACCGGCCCGTGCCCGGCGGCGGTGCCCGGCCGGGCGAGGAGGTCCGGCTGACCGCCGACCTCGGCGGCGGGTGGCGACCGGGCTACACCGGGTCGCAGTGGGACTCCTCGTCGCACCGCTCGCCCGGGGAGCTGCGCGCCCTCGGGCGCGTCGTCGCCGACCTGCGGCCCGCCGCCGCCAAGGACGTCAGCATGAGCGGCCTGGTCGGCACCACCGGCATGCTCGCCGAGGCGAGCGGGGTCCGCGTCGTGCTCGACGTCGACCAGGTGCCGACACCCGCCGGAGCCACGGTGGGCGACTGGTTCACGTGCTTCCCCGGCTTCGCCATGGTCACGACCGACTGCGCCGGGGCGCAGCCGGTGGAGCTGCCCCGTCACGTCACGTCGCGCGTGTGCGGCGAGACGCTCGAGGGCGCCGGGGTCGGGCTGCGCTGGCCCGACGGAGTCGTGACCGAGGCCGTCCGCGGCCCGGTCACCGGGATGGGAGCAGCAGCATGACCACGACACGACTCGCCGCGGTGTCGGAGAACTTCGGCCGCGACGTCGAGCAGAACCTCGCCCGCATCGCGACCCTCGCCGACGAGGTGCGACCGCCCGGTGGCGGTGGCCTCCTCGCGCTGCCGGAGGCCTGCCTCGGCGGCTACCTCTCCGTGCTGGGACGCGGTCGCGACGGCAGCCACGACGAGCAGCCCGACTCGCTGCCGCCCGTCATGGACGTCGACGGCCCCGAGCTGCGGCGCGTGGCCGCGATCGCCCGCGACCTGACGCTCGTGGTCGGGTTCTGCGAGTCCGACGGCGCCGCCCGCTACAACAGCGCTGCCGTCGTGACCGGCGACGGCGTGCTCCACGTGCACCGCAAGGTGCACCAGCCGCTGGGGGAGGGGTCCTTCTACGAGGCCGGCGACACCTTCGCCGCCGTCGACACGCCGGCCGGCCGGCTCGGCGCCCTCATCTGCTACGACAAGGCGTTCCCCGAGGCCGGTCGCGCGCTCGCCCTCGACGGTGCGGAGGTCGTCGTGTGCATCTCGGCCTGGCCCGCGTCGCGCACCTCCTCGGCGGGCGACATCGCCGAGGACCGGTGGACCCAGCGGTTCAACCTCTTCGACACGGCCCGGGCGCTCGAGAACCAGGTGGTCTGGGTGGCGTCGAACCAGGTCGGCACGTTCGGGTCGCTGCGCTTCGTGAGCCATGCGAAGGTCGTCGGCCCGGGTGGCGACGTCCGCGCCACGACCGGCGTCGACGCGGGCGTGGCGGTCGCCGAGCTCGACGTGCGCGCCGAGCTCGACACCGCGCGCCGGGCGATGTTCCACCTGCGCGACCGCCGCCCCGAGACCTACCGGGAGCCCGCCCATGCCTGAGATGACCTTCACCGTCCGCTGGCCCGACGGCGACGTCGAGCACTGCTACTCCCCGTCGCTCGTCGTGCACGACCACCTGCAGGTCGGTCACCGCTACACCGTGCAGGACTTCGTCGACCGCTCGACGGCGGCGCTCACGATCGCGAGCGAGCGGGTCCGGCTGCGCTACGGGTTCGCGTGCACGTCGTCCGCGGCGACGCAGGAGCAGATCCGCCGTTCGGCCGCGGCGCACGCGCCGACGGACGTCGTCGAGGTGCTGCGGATGCACCCGCCGCTGCCGGTGGAGGCTCGGCGTCGAGCACGTCCTGCTCGAGGCGGCCACCCCCGCCCACGAGTGGGCCGACAGCCGTTGGGACAACTTCACCCTCGTGACGCCCAACTGGCACTGCCGCCTGCCTGGCCACGTGTACGAGGGTCCCGACCCCGACGGGTTCATGACCCGCGACGAGGTGGTCGCCTGGCTCGACGACTACGTGCGCTCCTTCGACCCGCCCGTGCGGACGCACACCCGGGTCGTCGAGGCGCGGGAGCGCGACGGGGGCGGCTTCGTGCTCGACCTCGAGACGCCCGACGGCCCCGACACCCTCGAGGCCGACGACGTGGTCGTGGCGACCGGCGGGTACCACCGCCCGATCGAGCCGGCGTTCGCGCGGGCGATCGACCCGTCGGTCACCCAGCTGCACTCCCAGCAGTACCGCAACGCCGACCAGCTGCCCGAGGGTGGCGTGCTCGTGGTGGGCACCGGGCAGTCCGGCGCGCAGATCGCGGAGGACCTGCACCTCGAGGGGCGCCAGGTGCACCTCGCGCTGGGCGACGCGCCTCGCGTCGCGCGCTTCCACCGGGGCCGCGACTGCATGACGTGGCTCGCCGACATGGGCCTGTACGACACGGCCGTGGCGCAGTACCCCGGCGGCCTGGCCGCCCGGGAGAAGACGAACCACTACGTGACCGGCCGCGACGGCGGCCGCGACATCGACCTGCGGGCCTTCGCCCTCGACGGCATGCGCCTGTACGGCAAGCTGACCGACGCGCAGGGCACCGACCTGACGTTCGCGCCCACGCTCACCCGCTCGCTCGACGCCGCCGACGCCGTCTACACCTCGATCCGCCGCGACATCGACCGGTTCATCGAGCGCGAGGGCATCGACGCGCCGCCGGAGCCCGACTACGTCCCGCCATGGGCGCCCGACGCCGACCCGACGAGCCTCGACCTCGCCGCCGAGGGGATCACGTCGGTCGTCTGGGCCATCGGCTACCGGCCCGACTACCGCTGGCTGCGGGTCGGGGTGTTCGACGGGACGGGACGCCCGACGCACACGCGCGGCGTGACCGCGGTGCCCGGCCTGTTCTTCGTCGGCCTGCCGTGGATGCACACGTGGGGGTCCGGACGGTTCCTCGGCGTCGCAGCCGACGCGGAGCACGTCGCGCAGTGCATCGTCGGCGCGCAGCGCTCGGTGCCCGCGGAGGCCTGATGCGCATCGGTGCGGTCGCGGCGCACTTCGGGCGCGACCTCGACCGTGCGCTCGCGAAGGTCAGAGCGATCATCGACTCCGCCCGCGCGGACGGCGTCGAGCTGCTGGTGCTGCCCGACGCGACGCTCGGCGGCTACCTGACCGACCTGCGCGACCCTCGGGCGGACCTGCCGCCGACGCTGGCGCAGGACGACCCGCGGCTCGCCGAGGTCGCGGCCGCGGCGGGCGACATGGTCGTGTGCCTCGGCTACACCGAGAGCGCCGAGGTCGACGGCGAGCAACTTCGGCACAACGCCGCCCTGTGCGTGTCGGGCGACGGCGTCCTTGGGCGGCACCGCAAGGTGCACCAGCCGCTGGGGGAGTCGCTCGTCTACGCGCCCGGCGACCGGTTCGAGGCGTTCGACACGCCGCTCGGCCGCCTCGGCATGCTCATCGACTACGACAAGACCTTCCCGGAGTCGGCGCGGTCGCTGGCGCTGGACGGTGCCCGCGTCGTCGCCTGCCTGTCGGCGTGGCCGGCCAGCGTGACCGACCGGGCGTCGCGGCTGCCGCAGGACCGGCAGTCGCGGCTCTTCGACCTGTACGACAGCGCCCGCGCGGCCGAGAACCAGGTGGTCTGGGCGTCGTCGAACCAGACGGGGGTGCTCGGCGGGCTGCGCTTCCTCGGCCAGGCCAAGGTCGTGGGGCCCGGTGGCGACGTGCTGGCGCGCACCTGGTCCAAGGGCGGGATCGCGGTGGCCGACGTCGACGTCGAGCACGAGGTCGCGCGGTCGCGCCGCGTGCTGCACCACCTCGACGAGCTGCGTCCCGACAGCTACGTCACGACAGGTCGCGAGCCGTCATGAGGGTGGCCCTGCTGACGTACTCGACCAAGCCGCGCGGCGGCGTCGTGCACACGCTCGCGCTCGCCGAGGCGCTCGCCCGGGCCGGTGCCGACGTCGACGTGTGGACGCTCGCGCGCGGCGGGGACCGCACCTTCTTCCGTGCCGTCGACCCGGCGGTGGGGCTGCGTCCCGTGCCGTTCCCCGACGTGCCCGGCGAGGCGGTCGGCGCCCGCATCCTGCGCTCGATCCGCACCCTGCGCGACGCCCTGAGAGGCGCCGACTACGACGTCGTGCACGCGCAGGACTGCATCAGCGCGAACGCGGCGCTGGCGGCGGGCCTGCGCTGCCTGCGCACGATCCACCACCTCGACACGTTCACGACGCCCGAGCTCGTGGCCTGCCACGACCGCGCGGTGCTCGAGCCGGCCGGGCACGTGTGCGTCTCCGAGGCGGTCGCCCGCGAGGTGCGCCAGCAGTACGGCGCGCAGCCGGTGGTGATCGCGAACGGCGTCGACGCCGGACGGTTCGAGCAGGCAGCGTCGCCGGCGGCAGCGTCGCAGCGCGACCGGTGGCGCGACCAGCTGGGCCACTACGTGCTGGCCGTGGGGGGCATCGAGCCGCGCAAGGGCAGCATCGACCTGCTCGAGGCGTACGCACTGCTGCGACCACGGCACCCGCACCTGCGGCTCGTCCTCGCGGGCGGGGAGACGCTCTTCGACTACCGCGACTACCGCGCCGCCTTCGACCGACGCGCACGGGAGCTGGGCGTGGAGCCGACGATGCTCGGCGTGGTCGACGACGACGCGCTCCCGTCGCTCGTCGCGGCCGCGCGGACCATGGCCTTCGTGTCGACCAAGGAGGGGTTCGGACTGGCGGCGCTCGAGGCCCTCGCAGCGGGCGTGCCCGTGGTGGCGCGCGACCTCCCGGTGCTGCGCGAGGTCTTCGGGCCCACCGTCTCGTTCGCGACCGACCCGGCCGGCATCGCCGACGCCATCGACGGGGTGCTCCGTGGCCCGACCGACGCGGTACCGGGTCGCGAGCTCGCCCGCTCCTACACGTGGGACGCCGCGGCACGGGCGCACCTCGCGGTCTACGCAGGCCACGCGTCGTGACCGACCTGCCCATCGGCCGAGCGTTCGCCGTGCTGGCGGAGCGGTCGCCGGACGCCGTGGCGGTGCACGACGGCGATGACGTCTGGACCCGTCGCCGGCTCGAGGACGACACGAACCGGCTGGCCCGGGCGTGGCAGGACCGGGTGGGGCTCGACGACGTGGTCACGGTGGCGCTCCCGAGCGGGATCGACCTGGTCCGCGCGTGCGTCGCGGCCTGGAAGCTGGGCGCCACGCCTCAGCCGTTGGCCCCGACGCTCGACGTCGCCGAGCGGCAGGCGGTCCTCGACCTGACGGGTCCGGCCCTCGTCGTCGACGGGCGGCTCGGCGAGGTCGACGGCGACCCGCGTCCGCTGCCCGACGCCGTCGCCTCGTCGTGGAAGGCCCCGACGTCGAGCGGCAGCACCGGTCGGCCGAAGGTCGTGCGGGCCGCCGCGCCGGCGACCGTCGACCTCGACCGTCCGGTCGCGCCGTTCGTGCCGCGGCACGCCGTGCAGCTCGTCGCGAGCCCGCTGTTCCACGCCGCACCCTTCGTGTACGCCATGCGCGGCCTCATGACCGGGCACGAGCTGGTGCTCATGCCGACGTTCGAGCCCGCCGAGTGGCTCCGCCTGGTCGAGCGCCGCCGGGTGACGTGGTCGGTGCTCGTGCCCGCGACGATGCACCGGGTCCACCGGCTCGGACCCGACGCGCTCGCGGCGGCCGACGTGTCGTCCCTGGAGCAGGTCCTGCACCTCGGCGCCCGGTGCCCCGCGTGGCTCAAGCGCGCGTGGATCGACTGGCTCGGCCCGGAGCGGGTGGTCGAGGTGTACGCCGGCACCGAGTCGCAGGGCGTCGCCATGATCACCGGCGCCGAGTGGCTCGCGCACCCGGGCTCGGTCGGCCGCGGTTGCGGCGGCACCCGCTTCCGCGTGGCCCGGACCGACGGCGAGGACTGCGCGCCCGGCGAGCGCGGCGAGATCCTCATGCGGCGCGACCACCCCACCTATTCCTACGTCGGCGCCGAGCCCACCGTCCGCGACGGCTGGCACACCCTCGGCGACGTCGGGTACCTCGACGCCGACGGCTTCCTCTTCGTCGAGGATCGGCTCGCGGACGTCGTGACGACCGGGGGGACGGTCGTATACCCGGCCGACGTGGAAGGGGTGCTCGAGGCCCACCCGGACGTGCGGGCCTGCGTCGTGGTGCCCGCCGACGACGACCGGCTCGGCCAGGTGGTGCACGCCGTGGTCGAGACCGACGCCGACCTCGCCGACCTCGAGCGCTGGGCGGCCGAGCGGCTGGCGCCCGAACGACGGCCGAGGTCGTGGCAACGGGTCGCCGAACGTCTGCGCCCCGACACCGGCAAGGTCAACCGCAGCCGGTGGCGGCCGTCCGCCGGCGGGTGACGGCGCTCAGCCCTCGCCCGTCGGACGGTGGGGACCGGGGTCGAGCCACCGCTCCACCAGCTCGGCGACGTCGCTCCCACTCGCGTCGGAGAGGCCGGGCAGGTCGAGGAAGTGTCGCGCGATCGTGACGCCCATGATGCTCGAGACGACGAGCGCGGCCCGGGTCGCGGCCTGCTCGTCGTCCATGGTCGCGGCGAGGGTCGCTGCGCGCTCCTGCAGGTACGTGCTCATGACCTGCGCGGCCTGCGGCGACGTGAGCATCGAGCGCAGGAGCGCGCGGGTCGGCGCGGGCAGCTCGTGGAGGCGGACGTCGAGCACCTCCTCCAGGTGCCGCGGGACGTCGTCGTGGTCGAGGTCGTCGACGGGCCGTACCGCCAGGGCGAACAGCGCCTGCTTCGAGCCGTAGTGCTGCAGCACGAGCGACGGGTCGACGCCGGCGCGCCGGGCGATGCCGCGGATGGTGGCGCCGTCGCCGTGCGTGCCGAACTCCTCCTGGGCGGCCTCGAGGATGCGTGCGGCGGTCGCCTCGCGGCGCTGGGCGCGGGTCGGCTGGGAGTCCGTCATCCCTTCACTCTACATCTGTTGAGCGACATGCTAGCGTTGACTCAACAACTGATGAGCGAAAGCTCGTCGCCGAGCCCAGGGGGCACCCATGAAGGACAACAGCAGCGACACGCGAGACACCGACACGCGCCACACCGACACCCGCGCGACCACCCGGAAGGTGCTGGTCGTCGGTGCGACCCGGGGGCTGGGCCTGGCCGTGGTCGAGGAGTACGTGGGGCGGGGGGCGCACGTGGTGGCGACCGAGCGGTCCGACGGCCCGTCGGGCCTGCGCACGCTCGCCGAGCGGCACCGCGAGGCCGTCGAGGTGGAGCGGCTCGACGTGACCCGGCCCGAGCAGGTGGCGGCGCTCCGCGAGCGTCTGCGCGGCCGGACCTTCGACCTCCTCCTCGTGGTCGCGGGCATCTCGCTCGCCCCTCAGGAGGCCGTCGGGGTCGACATCGCCACCGACGACTTCACGCGCATGATGGAGACCAACGTGCTGGGCGTCATGCGCACGGTGGAGGGCCTCGACGGCCTCGTGGCCGCGGACGGCACCGTCGCGGTCATGTCGTCCGGCCAGGGCAGCGTCGCGAACAACACGTCGGGCGGCTTCGAGGTGTACCGCGCGACGAAGGCCGCGCTCAACCAGATGGTGCGCAGCTACGCCGTGCGGCAGGCCGGCGGCTCTCGGAGCATCCTCCTGCTGGCGCCGGGCTGGGTGCGGACCCACATGGGCGGCTCCGGCGCGACGCTCGAGGTGTCCGAGAGCATCCCGCCGCTGGTCGACACGATCGAGGCCCAGCGCGGGCGCGCGGGCCTGCGCTTCCTCGACCGCCACGGCGACGACGTGCCGTGGTGACCTCGGGATAGCACAGGTCGCAGGGGTCCCACGGTCTGCCCACGACGTGAGCAGCCCGCGAGGGGCTCGAACGGTCGGGCGAGGGTGGCGGCCATGTCACTCACCGCACCTCTGGCCCGCACCCGGCGGCCGCGGCGGCCAGGACAGCCCCGCCGCGCCTGGCGTCGGGCGATCAGCCCCCTGGCGCTGCTCGCCGTCTGGCAGCTGGCGTCGAGCACCGGCGTCCTGCCGCGCGAGAAGCTCGACTCGCCCCTGAACGTCCTCGACTCCCTCGTGGGGCTGTGGACCGACGGGCGGCTGCTGGACGCCATCCAGGTGTCCGTGACCCGGGTGCTCGTGGGCTTCGTCCTCGGCGCGGTCGTCGGCGTCGGCCTCGCCGTCGTCGCGGGACTGTCCCGGCTGGGCGAGGACGTCGTCGACGCGCCCATGCAGATGCTGCGCACCCTGCCGCACTTCGGGCTGCTGCCGCTGTTCATCCTCTGGTTCGGCATCGACGAGGCCCCGAAGTACGCGCTGATCGCGCTCGGCGTCGCGTTCCCGCTCTACGTCAACACCTTCGCCGGCATCCGCGGCGTCGACCCCAAGTACCTCGACGCGGCGCGGGCGTTCGGCCTCGGCTGGACCGAGCGGCTGCGGCACGTCGTGCTGCCCGGCGCGCTGCCGAGCACGCTCGTCGGCCTGAGGCTCAGCCTCGGCGTCGCCTGGCTGACCCTCATCGTCGCCGAGCAGATCAACACCACCGCCGGCATCGGCTACCTCGTCTCCGACGCCGCCGGGTTCGGCCGCACCGGCGAGGTGGTCGCCGGGCTGCTCATCTACAGCGTGCTCGGCCTGCTCACCGACGCGCTCGTCCGCATCCTCGAGAGGAAGGCCCTCGCATGGCGACTCGGCTGAACGCACCCCAAGCGCTGCGTGCCCCGACGGTCCCGCCCACCGTCCAGGTCCGCGGCCTGCGCCGCGCGTTCGGCGACACCGTGGTGCTCGACGACCTCGACCTCGACGTGGCGCCCGGCGAGCTCGTCGCGCTGCTCGGGCGCAGCGGCTCGGGCAAGTCGACGCTGCTGCGCCTGCTGGCGGGCCTCGACGCCCCCGACGCCGGCACGGCCGAGGTCGACGGCGTCACCTCCGTGGCGTTCCAGGAGCCGCGGCTGCTGCCGTGGCGCCGGGTGGCGCAGAACGTCGCCCTGGGCCTGCGGACCGGCAGCCGGCGCGAGCGCGACGAGCGGGCTCGGCAGCTGCTCGGCGAGGTCGGGCTGACGGAGAAGGCCGACGTCTGGCCCGTGACGCTGTCCGGCGGACAGGCTCAGCGCGCCTCGCTGGCCCGAGCGCTCGTGAGCGAGCCGGGCCTGCTGCTCCTCGACGAGCCGTTCTCGGCGCTCGACGCCCTGACCCGCATCGAGATGCACGACCTGCTGCTGCGCGTGTGGGCGCGCCACCGGGCGTCGGTGCTGCTGGTGACCCACGACGTCGACGAGGCCCTGCTGCTCGCCGACCGGGTCATCGTGCTCGACCAGGGCCGGGTCGCCCACTCCCTGCGCCTGGACCTGCCGCGTCCTCGCGCCCTGCACGACCCGCGGCTCGTCGCCCACCGCGCGACCCTGCTCGACCAGCTCGGGGTCCGCCCCTCGTCCGCCACCCTCACCAGCACCGCCCAGGAGGCCATCTCGTGAACCGCTCCCGTCTCGCCCTGCCCGCCGTCCTCGCCGCCGCCGCGCTGGTGATCGCCGGCTGCGGAGGGTCGTCCAACGCCGACGCCGTCGGCGCGGACGGCACGGTCGACCTGTCCAAGGTCACGCTCGTCGTCGGCGACCAGAAGGGCGGCTCCGAAGCGCTCCTCACCGCCGCCGGCGAGCTCGACGACGTGCAGTACGACGTGCAGTGGAAGCCGTTCACGTCGGGCCCGCCGTTGCTCGACGCGGTCGCCAGCGGCGCCGTCGACGTCGGCGGGGTCGGCAACACGCCGCCGCTGTTCGCCATCGACCAGGACAAGAAGCTCAAGGTCGTGCAGGCGTCCAAGCAGGGCGCCCAGGGCGACGCGATCGTCGTCCCGAAGGGCTCCGACGTGACCTCGGTGGCCGACCTCGAGGGCAAGAAGGTGGCCGTCGCGAAGGGCAGCTCGGCGAACTACCACCTGCTCGCGCAGCTGAAGACCGCCGGACTGACCCTCGACGACATCGACCCCGTGTGGCTCCAGCCGGCCGAGGGTCTGGCGGCGTTCACCGGCGGGCACGTCGACGCGTGGTCGATCTGGGACCCGTTCACGTCGCAGGCCGAGGTGGCCAACGGCGCGAAGGTCCTGGTGACGGGCGACGGCGTCGTGAACGGCCTGGCCTTCCAGGTGGCCTCCGACGACGCGCTCGACGACCCGGCCACGGAGGCCGCCGTCAGCGACTACCTGCAGCGGCTCGCGCGGGCGCAGGCGTGGGCCAACTCCCACCGGTCTGAGTGGGCGAAGGCATGGGCCAAGGAGACCGGCCTGCCCGCCGACGTGACGGAGAGCGCCATCGGGCGCCGCACCTACCAGCCGATCCCGGTCGCCGAGGCCGTGCCGTCGGAGCAGGACATGTGGGACGCGTTCGTCGCGCAGGGCCAGCTGAGCCGCGACGTCAGCCTCGCCGACTACTTCGACGACCGCTACGACGACGCCGTGCTGGCCGCCGCGAAGGGGGCGGGCGCATGACGGCCTTTCACTGGTTCCTGCCGACGACCGGCGACGGGCGCACGCTCGTCGGCGGAGGTCACGGCGTGCCCGGCGGCCTCGGCCACCCGGGTGGCCGAGCCGGCACCGCCAACGCGTTCCGCCCGCCGTCGATCGACTACCTCGCGCAGGTGGCGCGCACGGCCGAGCTGCTCGACTACGAGGGCGTGCTGACGCCCACCGGCACGTGGTGCGAGGACGCGTGGCTCACCACGGCGGCACTGGTGCGCGAGACGTCGCGGCTGAAGTTCCTCGTCGCGTTCCGCCCCGGCTCGATCGAGCCGACCCTCGCCGCGCAGATGGCCGCGACCTACCAGCGGCTGTCGAACGGGCGGCTCCTGCTCAACGTCGTCACCGGCGGGGAGCCGGCGGAGCAGGCGCGCTTCGGCGACCGGCTCACGCAGGAGCAGCGCTACGCCCGCACCGACGAGTTCCTCACCGTGGTGCGGGGCGCGTGGGACGGCGGGTTCGACTTCACGGGCGAGTACTACGACGTCCGCGACGCCCGCACCCGCGAGGCGCCCGACCCGCTGCCGGAGCTGTACTTCGGCGGCTCGTCGCCGGCCGCGGGTCCGGTGGCCGCGAAGCACGTCGACGTCTACCTGACGTGGGGCGAGCCGGTCGACCTGGTCGCCGAGAAGCTCGACTGGATCCGCGGGCTGGCGAAGGAGCAGGGGCGCGAGCTGCGGTTCGGCATCCGGCTCCACGTCATCACGCGCGACACCAGCGAGGCGGCCTGGGCGGTCGCGCAGCAGATGCTCGACGAGCTCGACCCGGCGGTGGTCGCGCAGGCCCAGGACACGCTGGGGGCGTCGTTGTCGGTGGGCCAGCAGCGCATGCGCGCCCTGCACGAGGGGCGGCGCGACGCGCGCGACGCCCACGACCTCGAGGTCGCGCCGGGACTGTGGGCCGGCGTCGGCCTCGTGCGCGGTGGTGCGGGCACGGCCCTCGTCGGGTCGCACCGCGAGGTGGCCGAGCTGGTGGAGCAGTACCGCGCCATCGGCATCGAGGAGTTCGTGCTCTCGGGCTACCCGCACGTCGAGGAGGCGTACTGGTTCGCGGAGGGCGTGCGTCCCCTCCTCGGCTGATCCGCCGCTCGCCCGCCCGGGCGGTGGATCCTCCACCGGAAGAGGGGCTCGTTCGGTGGCGCTCGCACCGCTCGGGGCGTGGGCGCGCGGGCGGTGGATCCTCCACCGGACGCGGGCCGTTCTCGGTGGAGAAGTCACCGCCGTACAGCCACGAGACCACGCGTCGGACGTGACCGGGCCAAGTCGTACGATGGCGCAAGATCGCGTCGCGGCCTGAGCCCAGCTGAGGTCGTGGCGCGTGTCCCCACTCGTCCTACGCCGGAGCCAGACCATGACGAACGACGACCTGCAGCGCGAGGCCGCCGACCCCCGGACCTCCGCAGCCCGGCTGCACGAGATCGCCCAGGCCGACCGCGAGACGTGGCCCCTCATCGCCGCGCACCCCCAGGCCTACGACGGCCTCCTCGAGTGGCTCGGCGAGCACGGCGACGACACCGTCCGGGAGGCGATCGCCGCCCGCGCCGCGGCAGTGCCCCCGCCGCCTCCGCCGCCGGGACCGCCGGCCCCGCCCGCGCCCCCCACGCAGGAGAGCCCGGTGCAGGAGGCCCCCGTCGAGGAGCCGCCCGTCGCGCCCGTCGCCGAGCCGACCGTCCCGCTCGAGCCGACCCCGGCCCCGACCGCACTCGCGAGCGACGGCGCTGGGAGCACCGAGGCAACGAGCAGTGACGCGACGAGCAGCGGCGGGACGAGCGTCGCCCGCGTCCTGCTCGTGCTCGGCGTCATCGCCGCGCTCGTCGCGGGTGGCTACTTCGGCATCAGCGCCCTCACCGGCGACGACGACTCCGGCAGCCCGGTGGCCGGCACGTCGGCCTCGAAGGACAGCGACGACAAGGGCGGTGACAAGGGTGGGGACGAGGCGAGCGGCTCCGGCGACTCCGACCAGTTCTGCTCGGTCATGAAGGACCTGCGCGACAGCAGCCTCAGCAGCCTCGACAACCTCAACAGCGAGGGCGGCACCCCCGACCTCGACGCCCTGCGCCAGCAGCTCGACGAGACGGCGGCGAAGTACGAGGCGCTGCGCAAGGCCGCCCCGGCGGAGATCGCCGACGATGTGAAGGTCCTCGCCGACCTGATGTCCAGCTCGGCCTCGGCCAGCAGCTCGGGAGGCACCAGCCCGTTCGCGGACTTCTCCTCCAAGGAGTACCTCGACGCCTCGACGAAGGTGTCGCAGTACTACTACACGCACTGCTCGACCTGAGGCGCGCGAGCGGGTGCTCCACGTCGCGCACAGCGGTGCGGCAGCCGATCTTCGTGGGCCTCAGGTGAGCGAGCGCAGTGCCGCCTGCGCCGCCCAGTAGCCCGACATGCCGTGCGCACCAGCGCCTGGAGGAGTGGCGGCTGAGCAGAGGAAGACGCCGTCGGCTCCGGTCGCGTACGGATGGAGGGTGACGCGAGGGCGGAACACGAGCTGCAGCGGGTCGTTCGCGCCCGACACGATGTCGCCGCCGACGTAGTTCGCGTTCTTCCGCGACATCTGCGTCGTGCTGCAGACGGCCGTCGCGCGGATCCGCTCGCGGAACCCGGGCGCGAAGCGCTCGACCTGGGCGACGATCGCCTCGGTCGCGTCGCCGGTGTAGCCCGCCGGCACGTGCGCGTACGTGTAGAACGGGTGCATGTCGCCGACGGAGCGGGTCGGGTCGGCCACGTACTGCTGCGCCGCCAGCACGAACGGCCGCGCCGGCACCTTGCTCGCGGCGTTCGCCCCGCCCGGCGAGAGCCTGCTGTACACCGGCATCAAGAGCTACGTGCTCGACATGTCGCAGGCGCTCGACATGGAGCTCAAGCCGCACGGCGTCCACGTCACGGCGCTCTGCCCGGGCTTCACCCGCAGCGAGTTCCACGCGACGATGGGCAGCGCCGAGGCCGCCAACCGGCTCCCGGCCCTCCTCTGGCAGGAGGCCGACGCCGTCGCGCGCGAGGGCTGGGCGGCCGTCGAGTCGGGCAAGCCCGTGTGCGTCCCGGGCCGCGTGAACAAGGTGCTCTCCCACGCCATGCGTCCGGTGCCGTTCCGCCTGCAGTACCTGATGGGGCGGTCGCTGAACCCGTTCAAGCACTGACCCCGTGCCGGCGCGCCCGGTGAGGGTGGGTGCGGCCTGACCGGGCCGTTCGCGACAAGAGGATCCTCGCGGGGCGGACAGGGTCGGCCTTCGCGGTGGACGCGAAGGAAAAATCCTGGAATTGCAGGTCGTTTGAGCCGTCAAAGTGTTGATGTTCGAACACCCGTTCGGTATCATGGAGGCATGTCCAGCACCGCACTCGCCGCCCGGCTTGAGGCCGTCGCGGCTGAGCTGCGTGCGTACCCGACGAGCACCGATGCGTTGCGGCTGCTGCAGGGGCTCTCCAACGCGATCGACGCGGAGAAGGTGGCGCTGGTCGCGGAGATCGACGAGCATCGGGACTTCGAGGCCGAGGGCTGCTCGAGCCTGAAGAACTGGCTGCGCGACCAGCTCCACCTCGACGGCAGACAGGCGGGCCAGCTGGTCCGCTCCGGTCCGACCCTGCGGGACATGCCCGACCTGGAGTCACTCGCCGTCGAGGGGGCCGTGTCCCTGGACCACGTCGACGCGTTCGGCTACGCCGCCCGCCACATCGACCCGATGGTCGTCGAACACTCGATGGACTGGATGCTGCGTCTGGCCGAGCAGGCCGAGCCGGTCCAGATCCGCAAGGCCGTCAAGAAGCTGCGCGCCACCGCCCACCCCGACGACCTCGACGAGGCCTGGATCAAGGGCATGGACCGCCACGACCTCAAGGTCTCCGTCGTCGGCGACGGAGTCGCCGTCACCGGGTTCCTGCCCTTCGACACCGGCACCAAGCTCAAGACCGTCCTGCAGTCCCTCTCCGCACCCACCTGCGCCGAGGACGACCGACCCGTCAGCATCCGCCGCGTCACGGCGCTGGACGCCCTGCTGTCCTCGGTACTCGCCTCCGGCCTGCCCCAGGACAAGGGCGTGCGCCCCCACGTCACCCTCACCGCCGACCTCGAAGACCTCGCTCACAACCCCGAGACCGCCACCGCCGAGCTCGCCGGCTTCGGCACCATCGGCCCCGCCCAGCTCCAGCAGATGCTCTGCGACAGCGACATCACCCCCATCCTCACCGCCGGCAAGCACACCGTCCTCGACGTCGGCCGCACCCACCGCCTCGCCACACCCCACCAACGCTCGCCACACCCCACCAACGAAAAGCCGTCGTCAACCGACAAGGCGGCACCTGCGCCGGACCCGGCTGCCACGGACCCGTCGTCCACGTCCACCACATCGAGTACTGGTCCGACGGCGGCCCCACCGACCTCGCCAACCTCATCGGGCTCTGTCCGAGATGTCACGCAGCGGTGCACCAGGGGTTCTTCACCATCGACCCCGACACGCACCAGACCCACCGCACCCTGCGCACCCGACGCACCAACGCCCGTCGCACCCGAGCCGGCTGACCTCGACGGCACTCAGCCGGGTGGCACGACGAGAGACGTGTTGCTCGAACGGTGGTGGCGGTGCGCAGCCAGCTCGCCGGGGCTTACTCGATCACCTCGACGTCGAGACGGCCCGCGCGAACGATGATCTTGAAGCTCAGGAAGTCGAGGAGGAACGTCCGCCACCCGTCCCACCGGAGCTCGCACAGCTCGTCGTTCGGGTCGTCGGGGGAGTAGCTCGCCTCGGTCGTCCAGTCGGTCACCACCGCGTCGACGAATCGCACCCGCGTCGACGGGCCGTCGTCCGACGACGGGGGCAGCACCAGCGTCAGGGTCGGGACGGGGACGAAGGTGTAGGCGAAGTGCTCGATGCGGAGGTGGTGGGTGTACGGCTGGCTGCCGTCGGGCAGGAGGAGGTCGGCCGGTCGCCGCTGGCCGCAGCGTCCGCCAGCGACCCTGGTTCCACACCGGTGACCTCGGTGCGGGGGAGCGCGGGCTGTGCTGGACCTGACGAGCGCGGCGCGGGCCAGCCCGCCAGGTCGGGCGGGTAGCCGATCTCACCGCTGGGACCGACCCAGAACCGCAGTGGCGGGACGTACGTCGGGTTTCGGCGGGCCGACCGTCGAGCTCTCCTGGACATGTGTCGACCTCGTTCACGAGATGAGGGCGGGCGACAGACAGCCGCGCGCCGTCCCCTCGGCTGAGGCAACCGACCAGGATGGCCGCGTCCGACGCTTCTTGTCAATGACGGCAGCTGTCCTGCGGCGGTACGCGGTCTTGGCCGTGGCGAGCGTTCGGTCCGGTGGGTGCGACGCAGGCCGGTGAGCCCTAGCCTTCGGTCATGGATCGACTGGGCGTGCAGACGAGTCGCGTCGCACTCCTCGACGGCGACCAGCGTTCGCGACAGGACGAGTCTGCGACGGCAGTCCTGGAGTGGACGATCAACGGAGTTCCTCTCGGGGAGATCGTCGGCGACCCCACCTCGACGACGCCCCTCTACGCTGCGGCGGACGAGGACCAGCGGCGCGAGCTGCTGCTGCGTCTGCGCGGTGACCGCTCCGATCTGCCGACGTTCGTCCCGCGCTTCGAACGCACCCGACTCGACCGGTTGCTCGGGCGTCAGGGGACGCCGTGGGCGCCCTTCGGACCCGCATTCGAGGACGGTCGCGTCGTGCTCCTCGAGTGCCCCTGCGGGGACCTGGACTGCGGCGCGCTGACGACCGAGGTCGTCGTCGGTGACGACGCGGTCGAGTGGCGCGAGATCGGCTGGCAGGTCACGTACGAGCCGTTCGCCGGTTACAACGCCGAGGTCTGGTCCGCCCGCTTCGACCGCTCCCAGTACGTCGCAGTGATCGACGACGTCCTCGCCATGGACTGGTCGCAGGTGCAGTGATTCCGTCCGCGACGTCCGCGGCGCGGGAAGGTGCCCGGCTCGAGCTGGGCGTTGAGCAGGTGCTCGTCGGCGGAGTTCCGCGCCTCGGCGATCGGAGCGGCGAGCGCGGTCGACCGCTCACCTGCCGTCGTGTCGTCGCCGATCAGTACGGCAGTCTCAGGCCACGCTGAGCCATGAGCTCCTCGTACGTGGCTATCCAGTCCCGGACGGTCTCTAGTGCGAAGCTCTCCGGGGCTTCTTCCTCCAAGTCGGAGAGCAAGATCCGCAACGTGTCTCCTTGGATCAACAGTCCGGGAAACTTCCGTCCGAGGTCTCGAGCCAGCTGGACGTTCCCTGCGCGACCCAAGGCCTCGATCTCCATGGAACAACCATCCCGCACTTCCGCGTCGCGCGTTGCGTCGTCGCCGGACGACAGAGCAGGGGCGCTCTCGGTTCGGCCTCGCCGCGCCGGATCCGCTTCGGGCGCGACGAGAACGACGGCATCGGTAGGCCCCGTGGGACTCGAACCCACAACCCGCGGATTAAAAGTCCGCTGCTCTGCCAGTTGAGCTAGAGGCCCTGGCGAGGCCCAGTCTGCCAGCGTCGGGACGGGACGTGGGGCGGGCGCCCCAATCGTGCGAAGCCGGCCCGACAGGTAAGACGGCGCGTTACCCTGGAAGCACCGTCCCCCGGCGGTTCCCCACCCCTGCCAGCAGTGGAGCTTCTCGTGCTCGAGCCCCTCGACGATCGTCTCCGTGACGACGACGTGCTCGACGAGATCGAGCTGACCAGCCGGCTCATCATCGCCGCGTCCGGGCGCGAGACGCCCATGTCGCAGGCGGAGATCGACGCGTTCCTCGGCCTCGACGTCCACTGACCCGTTCTCGGGAGTCCAGCCGATTGACACCCGGTGAACGCCAGCACCTACAGTTGTCTCGGCTTGAACCGACCCGACAGGAGCCTTGGAGTGCGATTCCGCATCCGTCCGGTGGAGACCACCTTCTACGACCTCTTCGCCGAGTCGGCGTCGCACCTGGTCGACGGGGCCAACCTGCTCGCGCAGGTGCTCGACCCCGACGTCGACCGCACCGCCCTCGCCGAGCAGATGCGCGACGCCGAGCACCAGGCCGACGAGACGACCCACAAGATCGTCAAGCGGGTCAACTCCACGTTCGTGACCCCGTTCGACCGTGAGGACATCTACCGCCTCGCGAGCAGCCTCGACGACGTCATGGACTTCATGGAGGAGACCGTCGACCTCATCGGGCTCTACGAGATCAAGGAGCTGCCCGCGCAGTTGGCCGCGCAGGTCGAGGTGCTCCAGCGCGCCTGCCAGCTCACCGCCGAGGCCATGCCGCGCCTGCGCACCATGAAGGACCTCGAGGAGTACTGGATCGAGATCAACCGGCTCGAGAACCAGGGCGACCGCTCCTACCGACGCATCCTCGCCGACCTCTTCGGCGGCGGCTACAAGTCGCTCGAGGTGCTCAAGCTCAAGGACGTCGTCGACTCCCTGGAGCACGCCATCGACGCACTCGAGTCGGTCGCCAACACGGTGGAGCAGATCGCCGTCAAGGAGTCCTGAGCCATGGACCTCGTCCTGGCGATGGTGATCGCCGTCGTCGTCATCGCGCTCGTCTTCGACTACACGAACGGGTTCCACGACGCCGCCAACGCGATCGCCACCTCGATCTCCACGCGCGCCCTCACACCGCGCATCGCGCTGGCCATGGCCGCCGTCCTCAACTTCGTCGGTGCGCTGCTCGGCGTGGGCGTCGCGCAGACCATCCAAGGCATCATCGACATCGACTCCCAGGTGTCGTCGGGCGTGTCCATCGACCGCGCCCACGGCCTGACGATCGTGCTCGCCGCGCTCGTCGGCGCCATCACCTGGAACCTCATCACCTGGTACTTCGGCATCCCGTCGTCGTCGTCGCACGCCCTCATCGGAGGCATCGTCGGTGCCGGTGCGGCGTCGTCGACGACCGTCGACTGGGGCACGCTGGTGGAGAAGGTCGCCATCCCGATGGTCGCCTCGCCGCTCATCGGCTTCGTCGGGGCGTTCGCCCTGATGACCGCCATCATGTGGATCTTCCGGCGCGCCAACCCCGGCAAGGTCAGCCGCGGCTTTCGGCACGCGCAGACCGTCTCCGCCGCGGGCATGTCGCTCGGCCACGGTCTGCAGGACGCGCAGAAGACGATGGGCGTCATCGTCCTCGCCCTGGTCGCCGGCGGGTTCGAAGACGGCTCCGACGTGCCCCTGTGGGTCATCGTCGCCGCCGCCTCCGCCATCGCGGCTGGCACCTACTCCGGCGGCTGGCGCATCATGCGCACCCTCGGCCGTCGCATCATCGACCTCGACCCGCCCCGCGGCTTCGCCGCCGAGGGCGTGGCCGCGACCGTCCTGTACGTCATGGCCATCGGCCTGCACGCCCCCGTCTCGACGACCCACACGATCACCTCGGCGATCATGGGCTCCGGCGCCACCAAGCGGTTCAGCGCCGTCCGGTGGGGCGTGGCCAAGGGCATCGTCACCGCCTGGATCGTCACCATCCCGGCCGCCGCCGGCGTGGCGGCCGCGTTCTACTTCGTCGCCCGCCTCTTCCTCCCCTAGCTGGCGCCCTGTGGAAGATTCCCAGGTCGACCTGGGAATCGGTGATGTGCACGGCTTGCTTTCCGTGCGCGGCTGAGGAAACCGTGCCAAGTGGGAGATTCCCAGGTCGACCTGGGAATCTGCTCCCCCACACGCGACGACGCCCGCTCCCGGGAGGGGGAGCGGGCGTCGTGGGCTTGCGGGGGTCTGGACTCTTCCTAGGTCTCGATATAGCGAGGCGCCTTCGGCGCGCACCACTCGACCTGGCTGACCCGCTCGGGCGCTGAGCGCCCGTCGGGGTCAGCCAAACCGACCCTGGATGTAGGCCTCGGTGGCCTCCTCGTCGGGGTTGGAGAAGATCTTCTCCGTCCGGCCCGACTCGACCAGCTTGCCGGGCTTGCCGACACCGGAGAGGTTGAAGAACGCCGTCTCGTCCGACACCCGCGCAGCCTGCTGCATGTTGTGGGTGACGATGACGATCGTGTACTTCTCCTTGAGCTCGTGGATCAGGTCCTCGATGACGCTCGTCGAGATCGGGTCGAGGGCCGAGCACGGCTCGTCCATGAGCAGCACCTCGGGCTCCACCGAGATGGCCCGCGCGATGCACAGACGCTGCTGCTGACCGCCCGACAGGCCCGAGCCGGGACGCGAGAGACGGTCCTTCACCTCGGCCCACAGGCCGGCACTGCGCAGCGAGCGCTCGACGATCGCGTCGGACTCGGACTTCTTCATCCGCTTGCTGTTCAGCTTCTGGCCCGCGAGGACGTTGTCGTAGATCGACATCGTCGGGAACGGGTTCGGACGCTGGAAGACCATGCCGACCATGCGACGCACGTTCACCGGGTCCATCTCGTCGGCGTAGAGGTCCTCGCCGTCGATCAGCACCTTGCCCTGCACGTGCGCGCCGGGGATGACCTCGTGCATGCGGTTCAGCGACCGCAGGAAGGTCGACTTGCCGCAGCCCGACGGGCCGATGAAGGCGGTCACGGACCGCGCCGGGATGGCGATGTTGACGCCCTCCACGGCGAGGAAGTCGCCGTAGTAGATGTTGAGGTCGGAGACGTCGATGCTCTTGGCCATCGGGGTTTACCTTTCGCCCTTGGGAGAGAAGAAGAAGGACACGAGCCGGGCGACGAGGTTCAGCAGCATGACGATGACGAGCAGCGTGAGCGCGGCGCCCCACCCTCGGTCGATGCTGAACTCCGGGGGGACGCCCGGGAAGCGGATGGAGGTGTAGGCGAACACCGGCAGGGTGGCCATGCGTCCGTCGAACAGGTTGAAGTTCGTGGAGTCCGTGGCGCCGGCGATGATCAGCAGGGGAGCGGTCTCGCCGATCACGCGCGCGATCGCGAGGGTCACACCGGTGACGATACCGGCGAGTGCCGTCGGCACCACGACCTTGGCGATCGTGCGCCACTGGGGCACACCCAGCGCGAGCGACGCCTCGCGCAGCTCGTTCGGCACAAGCTTCAGCATCTCCTCGCTCGAGCGGACGACCACCGGGATCATCAGCACCGAGAGGGCCACCGAGCCGCCGATGCCCATGCGGACGCCCTCGCCGAAGAACAGGACGAACAGGGCGTAGGCGAACAGACCGGCCACGATCGACGGGATGCCGGTCATCACGTCGACGAGGAAGCGGATGCCCTTGGAGACCCGGTTCCCGTCGCCGTACTCGACGATGTAGATCGCCGTGAACAGGCCGATCGGGACGCTGATCAGGGTCGCGGCCCCGGTGATCAGCAGGGTGCCCATGATCGCGTGGTAGATGCCGCCGCCCTCGCCGACGACGTTGCGCATCGAGAAGGTCAGGAACTCGCCCGACATCACCGACAGGCCGCGCGAGAAGACGGTCCAGATGATGCTGCCGAGCGGGATGAGCGCGAGGCCGAACGCCGAGTAGACGAGCAGCGTGACGAGCCGGTCGGTCGCCTTGCGGGAGCCCTCGACGACGCGCGACCAGATCGGCAGCGCGAACGTGAGCAGCCAGCCCAGCAGCACACCGCGGACGATGCCGAGGCTGCTCAGGGCACCCAGCACCGCGACGGTGGCGGCGATGCCCACGACGACGCGGGGCGCCCACAGGGGCAGCGTGTTGCCGCGCAGGGAGCTCAGGAGCTCCTCGGCGTCACGGTCACGCTGGGGACGGGGGTCGGTGGTGGTCATCAGTTGGCTCCCGAGAAGTCCTTGCGCCGGTCGACGATCGCGCGGGCGGCGAAGTTGACGGCGAAGGTGATGACGAACAGGACGAGGCCGGAGGCGATCAGCGCGTTGACCGTGAGTCCGCTGGCCTCGGGGAAGCTGAGCGCGATGTTGGACGCGATGGTGTTCGGGTTGGTCGAGCTGATGAGGTTCGGGGTGACGACCAGCGCGGGCGACAGCACCATGGCGACGGCCATGGTCTCGCCCAGCGCGCGGCCGAGACCCAGCATGGACGCCGAGACGATGCCCGAGCGTGCGTAGGGGAAGACGGCCATGCGGACCATCTCCCAGCGGGTCGCGCCGAGCGCGAGCGCGGCCTCCTGGTGCAGGCGCGGCGTCTGCAGGAAGATCTCGCGGCAGATGGCGGTCACGATCGGCAGGACCATGATCGCGAGCACGATGCCGGCGGTGAGGATCGTGCTGCCGGTGGCCGACGGCGGGCCCGCGAACAGCGGGATGAAGCCCAGGTTCTCGAACAGCCAGCGGTAGAACGGCACGATCGTCGGCGCGAGGAAGATGATGCCCCAGGCGCCGTAGACGACGCTGGGCACGGCCGCGAGCAGGTCGATCACGTACCCGAAGACCGCGCTGAGCCGACGCGGCGAGAAGTGGGAGATGAACAGCGCCACCCCGATCGCCACGGGGACGGCCAGCACGAGCGCGATGACGGCCGCGAGGAGCGTGCCGTAGATCAGGGGGCCGACGTACGCGGGGAACGAGAGCCCGCTCTTCACCTCGTCGGCCGAGGCGGTGACGCCGGGGATGCCCTCGGCCGTCAGGAAGATGGCGACGCCCGCGAGCGTCAGCAGGATGACGAGGGCGGCGCCGAAGGAGATGCCGAAGAACACTCGGTCGCCGGGGCGCGTCGGGGTTCGGCGGGCCTTGGCGGGCTCGGGGGCGAGCTGCGAGGTCACGACGGTCCTTCCCAGTGCTTGGAGGGGTGGTGGTGGAGCAGGTCCGGTCCCCGCCCCTGCCCTCGAAGGGACAGGCGGCGGGGACCGGATCCGATCAGCTGGCGGCCTTGATGGCCTTGACGGCCTCGGCGACCTTGCCCGAGAACTCCGACGTCAGCGGGGCGGAGCCGGCCTTGTCGGCGGCCTCCTTCTGACCCTCCTCGCTGGTGACGTACTCGAGCCAGCCCTTGACGAGGTCGGCCTTGGCGGCGTCGTCGTAGGACTCACAACCGATCATGTACGACACGAGGACGATCGGGTAGACCCCGGACTCCTCCGTCTTGCGGTCGATGTCGAGCGCGATGTCGGTGGCGTCGCGGCCCTCGACCTGCGTGGCGGTGTCGAGCACCTTGGCGGCGGCCTCGGGGGTGACCTCGGTGTACTCGTCGCCGACCTTCACCTTGGCCTTGTCGAGGTCGCCGGCCTGCGACTCGTCGGCGTAGCCGATCGTGCCGGAGCCGTTGGTGACGGACTGGACGACGCCCGACGTGCCCTGGGCGGCCTCGCCACCCTTGATCGGCCAGGTCTCGACCTCGCCGCCGGTCCACGAGCCACCGGAGGCGGCGTCGAGGTAGGCGGTGAAGTTCTTCGTGGTGCCCGAGTCGTCCGAGCGGTGCACCGGCGTGATGTCGGTGTCCGGGAGCGTGGCGTCGGGGTTGTCGGCCTTGATGGCCGCGTCGTTCCACTTGGTGATCTTGCCCTCGAAGATGCCGCCGATGGTGGCGGGGGAGAGCTGCAGGTCGTCGACGCCGTCGAGGTTGTAGATGACCGCGATCGGGCTGACGTAGGTGGGGACCTCGACGACCGGACCGTTGCAACGCTCCTTGGCCTGCGCGAGCTCGTCGTCGTCCAGGTAGGCGTCGGAGCCGGCGAAGTCGACACCGCCGGCGATGAACTGCTCGCGGCCCGCGCCGGAGCCGGCCGGGTCGTAGTTGACGGTCACGTCGCTGTTGGCGGTCTGGAACGCGGCGGTCCAGGCGTCGACGGCGGCCTCCTGCGAGCTGGCGCCGGCGCCGTTGAGGGTGCCGGAGAGCGAGGAGTCGGAGCCGGAGCCCGAGCCGCCCTCGTTGGACGCGCCGCAGGCGGAGAGTCCGAGAGCGAGGGTGAGGGCGAGCGCCGCGGGGGCGGCGACGCGCAGCGTGGTGCGGTTCACAGGGGGTGTCCCTTCGATGATCACAGGCTTCTGTCGTCGGCGACGCTAAGGAGCAGAGGTGTATCGGGGGTCCTCCGTGGGTGAACGCAGGGTGAACGACGAGCGAAGGATGGGCTCCCGTCGCAGGTCAGCGGGGTGATGCAGGTCTCCCCAACGGTTCATCTGCGACGACCACGCCTCGACGCAGATGCAGCACCACGCCCTCGCCCGGAGCCAGCTCCGGAGCGTCCAGCCCGAGGGCCTCGAAGACCCACGGCAGGGTCGGCCGGTGTCCGCAGACGACGGCCGGCGACTTCTCCGCGAGCACGTCGGCGACCGCGCGACGCACGTCGTCCTCGGTCGTCTCCTCCGACAGCCGGGCGTCGTGCCGCAGCTCGAGACCGTGGTGCTCGGCGTAGGGCGCGACGGTGTCGACGCAGCGTCGCGCCGGGCTCGACACGACCCGGCGCACGCCATAGGCCTCGAGCAGCGGCACGAGGGCGTCGGCCCGGCCACGACCGCTCGGCGTGAGGGGACGCAGCAGGTCGTCGCGACGCCAGTGCTCACGCGCCTTCGCCTTCCCGTGACGCACCACCACGAGCGTGCGGGTCCGGTGCGCCTTCACGTCACGCAGGGCCAGGAACGCGTCGAGGAGGTCGAGGTCGTGCTCGTAGCTGAGCAGCCTGCGGGCGTCGCCCGGGCGCACCCAGCGCAGGTCGTCGATCTCGCGGTTCGGCGTGAAGGGCGTCGCGGTCTCGCCGACCACGCGGGCCGCCCAGTAGCTCACCCGCTTCGGGCCGCCGGCCACGCGGTAGCGGGTGTCGGGGAGCGGGTGGCCGAGCCGGACGAGCTGGGCGGTCTCCTCCGCCACCTCGCGCACGGCGGTGGCGACGAGGTCCTCGCCCGGGTCCGGCTTGCCCTTGGGGAAGGTCCAGTCGTCATAGCGCGGACGGTGGACGAGGAGCACCTCGACGCCCCGCTTCCCCGACGAGCCCGGACGCGGCGCGCAGCGCCTCCAGGTGACGGCTCCGGCGGCGGTCAGCGGACGTTCACGTGCCATGCCTCGTATTGTTCACGTCCTAGGTGTCCGGACGGTGACGGGCCGATGCGCGAGGAGGTGTGCGGTGCTCCGACGGGTGCGCGACCCGCTGGTCGCGGTCGTGGTGCTGGCCGTCGTGATCGCCGCGGGCTGGTGGGTCTCGGGCACCGCCCGGGCGGAGGTGCGCAGCCCGCTCGCTGCCGCCCTCGCTGCCGCCCCTGCGGGCACGACCGTGCTCGGCCTCACCGACTGGCAGCGCATCCGCGACGTCGGCTCGGACGACCCCGGCGCGCGCGACCTCACCACCCGGTCGGTGCTCGACGACCTCGGCGACGCCGTCCCGAACGCGCTCGGCTGGTCGAGCGACGACGTGGCGTGGGAGGCGTACGTGCAGGACCCGACGGCTGCGGGCGTGCTCGTCGTCGCGCCAGGTCCGGACCTGTCCTGGAGCCGGCTCGAGGCGGGCTTCCGGCGCGCCGGCTTCGCCGACGCGGGCGGCGGGCGCTGGACCGCGTCGGCGGAGGTGCTGGGGACGACCGGGTTGGGCGACCAGCTCGCCGACGTGCGGCTCCTGCGGCGCGCCGGGCTGCTGGTCGCGGGGTCGGACTCCGCCGCGGTCGAGAAGGTCGTCCGTGCCGCGACGGGTCGCGCGCCCGCACTGACGTCGGTGCGTCGCGCTGTCGACACGGCCGCGCCGCTGGCGGACGCCGACACGGTGCTGCTGCAGGCCGGCTCGCTCGGGTGCGAGGACGCGGCCGTCCCGGCCGAGTCGGCGGACCAGGCGGAGGCCGCCCAGGCGCGCGCCGGACGGCTCGCCGGCTACGTCTACAGCGGCCGGGCGCTCACCGACGGAGGCGGTTCCGGTCCGAGCGCGCAGACCGCGACCTTCGCGATGACGTTCGACGACGTCGCCCGTGCGCGTCGTCAGGCGCCGGTGCGCGAACGGCTCGCCACGGGTCCGTTCGTCGGACGCTCCGGCCAGGTCGAGGACGAGCTGCGCGACCCGGAGGTCGCGGTCGACCAGGCCACCGTGAGCCTGTCCTTCGACCGCTCCGCCGACGGCACCGTCCTCATGCTCGGCACCGGCGCCCTCCTCTTCGCCGCCTGCTGACGACCAGCAGAACCCTCCGCTGGTCGAGTAGACGACGCTGCGACGAAGGAGCTGGCGGTGGCGTATCGAGACCACTCCAAGCGTTCGCTGGGGGTCGGCTCGCGCTGGGCCGTTGCCGGGTGGTCTCGATACGCAGGGACTTCGCACGCTCGTCCCTGCTACTCGACCAGCGGAACCCTCCGCTGGTCGAGTGCCTCCACGAGCGCCAGCGAGGGGAGGTGTATCGAGACCACTCTGGGCGTTCGCTGGGAGCCGGCTCGCGCTGGGCCGTTGCCGGGTGGTCTCGATACGCGGCACGGCGCTCCTTCGTCGCGCGTGCCGCTACTCGACCAGCGGTGGGTTCCGCTGGTCGAGTAGTCGCCTCCGCCGAGGGACGAGACGTGAGGTGACGTATCGAGACCACCCCACGCAGACGCTGGGGGTCGGGTGACGCGGTGCTGTCAGGAGAGGCGGCTGCGGCGCTTCCTCGCGCGGGCGATGAGCTCGGCCTGGACGTCGCGGCCCGAGGGGTGGCGGGTCCAGGTGCCGTCGGCGCCGAGGTGCCAGGAGCTGGTCTCGTCGTCGGCCATGCGCTCGAGCAGGTCGCCGAGCACCTGCGTGTGCTCCTCGCTCGGCACCCGCACCAGCACCTCGACGCGACGGTCGAGGTTGCGGTGCATCAGGTCGGCCGACCCGATCCAGGCCTCCGGCTCGCCTCCGCCGCCGAACCAGTACACGCGGCTGTGCTCGAGGAAGCGACCGAGGACGCTGCGGACCTCGATGTTCTCGCTCAGCCCCGGCACGCCCGGACGCAGGGTGCAGATCCCGCGGATGACCAGGCGCACGGGCACGCCCGCGCGCGACGCCTCGTACAGCCCGTCGATGACGGCCTCGTCGACGAGCGAGTTCACCTTGAACGCGATCCCTGCGGGTCGGCCGGCGCGGTGATGGGCGATCTCCTGGTGGATGCGCTCGAGCAGACCCTCGCGCAGGCCCGACGGCGCCACCATGAGGCTCCGGTAGTCGCCCTGCTGCGCGAACCCGGACAGCGAGTTGAACAGCTCGAGCAGGTCGTTCGTGATGTCCGGGTCGCTCGTGAGGAGCCCGAAGTCCTCGTACAGGCGGGCCGTCTTCGGGTTGTAGTTGCCGGTGCCGAGGTGGGCGTAGCGGCGCAGGCCGTCGGGCTCCGCGCGGACGACCAGCGCCAGCTTGCAGTGCGTCTTCAGGCCGACGAGGCCGTACACGACGTGGCAGCCGGCGCGCTCGAGCTTGCGGGCCCAGCGGATGTTGGCCTGCTCGTCGAAGCGCGCCTTGATCTCGACCAGCACGAGCACCTGCTTGCCGGCGCGGGCGGCGTCGACGAGCGAGTCGATGATGGGCGAGTCGCCCGACGTGCGGTAGAGGGTCTGCTTGATCGCGAGCACGTGCGGGTCGGCGGCGGCCTGCTCGATGAACCTCTGCACGCTGGTGGCGAACGAGTCGTACGGGTGGTGCACGAGGACGTCGCGCCGACGCAGCGTGCCGAACAGGTCGGCCGGGCTGGCGGTCTCGACCTCGGCCAGGTGCTCGTGGGTGCCGGGCACGAACGGGTCGAACTTGAGCTCCGGACGGTCCAGGTCGGCGATCTCGCCGAGGCTGCGCAGGTCGAGCGGACCCTGCAGGCGGAAGACCTCGCCGTGGCGGATGCCGAGCTCGGTGACGAGCAGGTCGAGCACCTCCTCGTCGATCGACTCCTCGACCTCCAGGCGCACCGGCGGGCCGAAGCGACGGCGCAGCAGCTCCTTCTCGAGCGCCTTGAGGAGGTTCTCCGCGTCGTCCTCCTCGACCTCGAGGTCCTCGTTGCGGGTCACGCGGAAGACGTGGTGGGCGACGATCTCCATGCCCGGGAACAGCAGGTCGAGGTGCGCGGCGATGACGTCCTCGAGGGGCACGTGGCGGCCGGCGCTCGTGACCATCCAGCGGTCGATGATCGGCGGCACCTTCACCCGCGCGAAGTGCTGCTTGCCGGTCTCGGGGTTGCGCAGGACGAGGGCGAGGTTCAGCGATAGGCCCGAGATGTACGGGAACGGGTGGGCGGGGTCGACGGCCAGCGGGGTGAGCACCGGGAAGACGCGCTCGCGGTAGGTGGCGGCGACCTCCTCGCGCTCCTGCGCGTCGAGGTCGTCCCAGCGGACGAGGTGGATGCCGGCGTCGGCGAGCGCGGGCACGACGTCGTCGACGAAGGTCCGCGCCTGCTCGACCATCAGACGGTGGCTGGCCTCGAGGCTGTTGGCGAGCACGTCCTTGGGGTGGAAGCCGCTCGCGGACGGCACCGCCACGCCGGCCGCGATGCGGCGCTTGAGGCCGGCGATGCGGACCATGAAGAACTCGTCGAGGTTGCTGCCGAAGATCGACAGGAACCGCACCCGCTCGAGCAGCGGTAGGTGGGGGTCCTGGGCGAGCTCCAGCACGCGGGCGTTGAACGCGATCCACGACAGCTCCCGGTCGAGGAACCGGTCGGCCGGCAGCGCGTCGTCGACGGGCTCGTACGGCGGGTCGACGTCGAACTCGTCGGGCGACGAGGGGTTCTCGACCGCAGGCAGGTCCAGATCGGTGGTGTCCACGCGGACATTGTGGCAAGACGACGTGAACGTCGTCTGAACGACGCAGCTGTCCGTCTCGCAGGGCGTGGCAGACGGGGTCGCCGCGTTGCGTGGCGAAGCGCCCCGTCGGGGGCGGTGGCGCGCTATGTTGCGCGCATGGTGACGACGTCGGACCTGCTGGCGCTGGTGCAGGCCAAGGGTGCCCAGGCCCTCTTCTCCCTCCCGACCCCGGCCGTCCGGCGGCTCGCCGGCCGACCGGTCGAGGTCGACGGGCGCACGCTCGACCCCGAGATGCAGCTGCTGCTGCGGGTGATGGGTCTCAACGGTCCGGCGGTGGAGACGCTGTCGATCACCCGCGGCCGTCGCGTGTACACCGAGGCGTTCCGGATGCTGGGCGGTCGTCAGCCCGTCGGCGCGGTCACCGACCGCACGATCGACGGGCCGGAGGGTCCGGTCGGCCTGCGCTTCTACACGCCGCGCGGGCTCAGCGGCCGGTCGCCGGCGCTCGTCTACCTGCACGGCGGCGGCTGGGTCTACGGCGACCTGGACGCGTACGACGCCGTGTGCTCCTTCCTCGCCGAGGAGGCGCAGGTGCGGGTCGTCTCGGTCGACTACCGGCTGGCTCCCGAGGCGCAGTTCCCTGCCGGGTTCGACGACGTCTGGGCGGCGTGGCGGTGGGTCACCGAGCACGCGCCGGGCCTCGGCATCGAGCCGGGCGCGATCGCGATCGGCGGCGACAGCGCCGGAGGCAACCTGTCGGCGCTCGTCGCGCAGCACGCGGCCCGGTCCGACGACGTCGTCGCGCCCGCGTTCCAGCTGCTGATCTACCCGGCCACCGACTTCGTCGAGGAGCGGCCCAGCCGGACCCGTCTCGGCGAGGGCTTCCTGCTCACCAAGGCGTTCATGGACCTGTGCGAGGAGAACTACCTCGCGGGCGACGAGGACCGCGCCGACGACCGGCTCTCACCGCTGCGTCAGGACGCGCACGGCGTGGCGCCCGCCTACGTCGTGACCGCCGGCTTCGACCCGCTGCGCGACGAGGGCACGGCCTACGCCGAGCACCTGCGCGCGGCGGGCGTGCAGGTCGAGCACGTGGAGGAGAGCGGGCTCATCCACGGCTTCGCCAACATGGTCGGCATCGGGCGCTCGGCGCCGCGCGCCATGCGTCGCGCTGCGGCGGCCCTGCAGCGCGGGCTCAGCTAGCCGAGGGCCGCGCGTAGAGCACGTCGCGCGCCCGCTCGACGAAGCCGAGCCTGCGGTACACCGCGAGCGCGGGGCCGTTGTCGCCCTCGACGTAGAGGTCGACGACGTCCACGCCCGAATCGGCCAGGTGTCGCAGCCCGCGGGCGGTGAGCGCCGTGCCGAGCCCGCCGCCGTGGTGGTCGGGATCGACGCCGACGACGTACACCTCGCCGACCGGCGGCTCGCCCCAGGCGGGGGCCTCGACCTTCGTCCAGTGGAACCCGACCACCTGGCCCTGCTCGTCCTCGGCGACGAAGAGGCCCTCGGGGTCGAACCAGTCGCTGGCGGCGCGCCGGTCGAAGTCGGCGCGGTCCATCGCACCCTGCTCCGGGTGGTGGGCGAAGGCGCGACCGTTGACGCGGACGACGGCGTCGGCGTCGTCGGGCCGGAACGTGCGGATGGTGGTGCCGGCGGGGACCTGCTCGACGACCGGCTCGCCGCCCTCGCGGCGCAGCACGAGCAGGGTGCGGACCCGGTGGTCGGGGTGCACCGCGAGCTCCACCGGAGCGTCGCCCACGGCGACGGCGGCTGCGACGCCACCGTCGAGCACCCGGTCGACGCGCAGCGGGTCACCGGCGCCGACGGCGAGGCGGGTGGCCTCGTTGAACGGCTCCACCCCGTCGGTCTGGTGGGCGGCGTGGTTCAGGGCCAGCAGCTCGTGGTCGTCCGCGGGCTCCTCGCCGGCGGTGGCGGGTGCTGCCGGGGTGGAGGTCGTGGGCTCGGTCTCGCCGCGCTGGGACTCGGCGAGCGCGACGCCGATCGCGAGGAACGCGCCGGCCCAGACAGGGTTGCCGGTGACGAACGTGAACAGGACGCCGACGACCGTCCAGACGAGCACCATGCCGCCGTACCGACGGTCGCGAGAGTTCTTCACCCGCCCCAGCCTAGGCGTGGGTCGAGGGGAGACCGTTCGCGCCGCGGGCGTCGAGCAGCCCGCGCAGCTGGTGGCCGACCTCCGCCGCGACCGCACGCGCCAGGGCCTCGGGCGAGTCGTCCTCCGGCTCGGGCACGACGTGGTGCACGGTGCCGGTCTCCTGCAGGTCGAGGGCCGAGACGCGCTGCTGCTGCGCCATCTGCGGTGCGTGGTCGACGTCGCCGTGCACGATCGCGCTGGCCCCCTCGGGCGGCAGCGGCGACAGCCACGCGTTCTCGGTGGCGACCACGACGTCGGCGGGCAGCAGGGCGAGGGCCCCGCCTCCGCTGCCCTGGCCGAGGAGCACGGACACCGACGGCACCTCCAGCGTCGACATCGCGGCGATGCAGCGGGCGATCTCGCCGGCGATCGCCCCCTCCTCAGCGCCGGGCGACAGCTCCGCGCCCGGGGTGTCGATCAGGGAGACGAGCGGCAGGCCCAGCTCGGCGGCCAGGCGCATGCCGCGCCGCGCCTCGCGCAGCGCCGCCGGGCCCATCGGGTTGGCCGGGGTCTGGGTGGTGCGGTCCTGCCCGACCACCACGCACGGCACGCCGTCGAGCCTGGCGAACGCCACCAGCATCGCGGTGTCGCGCTCGCCCTCCTCGGTGCCCTGGAGCCGCACGGTGGCGTCGCTGCCGTGGCGCAGCACGTCGCGCGCGCCCACCCGCGGCTCGGCGCGGGTGATCTCGATCGACTCCCACGTGCCGTGACGCCGCGGCGTGCCCGGCTCGACGCCCGGACGTCGGGTGCGGGTCGCGTCGGTGACGGGGTCGACGAGCAGGCCGAGCGCACGGTCGACGACGGACGGCAGCTCCTCGTGCAGCACGACGGAGTCGACGATGCCGCGTCGGGCGAGGTTCTCGCTGACCTGGACCCCGGACGGGAACGGTCGCCCCTCCAGCAGCTCGTAGACCTTCGGCCCCAAGAACCCCACGAGAGCGCCGGGCTCGGCCACCGTGATGTGGCCCAGCGACCCCCACGACGCGAACACGCCGCCCGTGGTCGGGTGCCGCAGGTGCACGAGGTACGGCAGGCCGGCGGCGCGGTGGTCCATGATCGCGCGGGAGATGTCGACCATGTGCACGAACGCGGGCGTGCCCTCCTGCATGCGCGTGCCACCCGAGGCGGTCGAGGCGAGCAGCGGCAGGCCCTCGGCCGTGGCACGCCGGACGGCCGAGACGATGCGCTGTGCCGCGGCACGACCGATCGAGCCGGCGAGGAACCCGAACTCGTTGAGGACGAACGCGACCGGGCGGCCGCGGACGAGACCGCGACCGGTGATGATCGACTCGTCGCAGCCCGAGCGCTGTGCCGCCTTCTCGACGGCCGCACGGTAGTCCGGTGAGTATCCGGACACGTCGATCGGCTGGTCCCAGGACTCGTAGGTGCCCTCGTCGAGGACCAGCGCGACCAGGTCCAGCGCGCTGATGCGGTCCATCCGGCGTCCGCTACGCGCGGGCGCCCGGCCCGGGCACCGACGTGCTGCGGCGCGCGGCCGGCTCGTCGGCCTCCGCCGTCGTCGCGACGAAGCGGTAGCCGACGTTGCGCACGGTGCCGATCAGCGTCTCGTGCTCGGTGCCCAGCTTGGCGCGCAGCCGTCGGACGTGGACGTCGACCGTGCGGGTGCCGCCGAAGTAGTCGTAGCCCCACACCTCCTGCAGCAGCTGCTGGCGGGTGAAGACCCGGCCCGGGTGCTGGGCGAGGAACTTCAGGAGCTCGAACTCCTTGAACGTGAGGTCGAGCGTGCGGTTCTCCAGCTTGGCCGTGTAGGTGGCCTCGTCGACGACGAGACCGCTGGAGGCGATGACGTGGGAGTCGTCCTCGGCGCCCTGGCCGGCGGCCACGCGGCCGATGGCCAGCCGCAGCCGGGCCTCCAGCTCCGCCGGGCCGGCGGTCGTGAGGATGACGTCGTCCATGCCCCAGTCGGAGGCGGCGACGGCGAGTCCGCCCTCGGTGAGGATCAGCACCAGGGGGCACTCGATCCCCGTGGTGCGGATGACGCGGGTGAGGCTGCGGACCTGCGCGAGGTCGTGGCGGCCGTCGACGAGGACGGCGTCGGAGGGTGGCGCGTCGATGAGCGCGCTGGCCTCCGCCGGGAGGATCTTGACGTGGTGGGGCAGCAGCGCGAGGGCGGGCAGCACCTCCACCGAGGACTGGGTGCTCTTGGTCAGGAGCAAGAGGTGTGACACTGCGGTCCCTCCGTCGGTCCGCCGCGGGCGCCGTGCCCGCGGCTCGCACTTATGACAAGAGGCCAGGTGAAATCACCGTGGCCTCGTCGCATGCCCCAGACTAGTGCATGTGTCGGACGAATCACCACGAGGTGTCGCGAAAGAGAACGACGTCACACCGGCAGGTGACCGGCAGGCGGACGGGGCGTCGACGCCCGTGGTGACGGTGCGCTACTGGGCTGCGGCGCGGGCCGCGGCCGGGGTCGAGAGCGAGCAGGTGTCGGCCGGCACCCTCGCGGAGGCCGTCGACGAGGCGGTGCGCCGACACGACGGCGACCAGCGGCTGCGCGCCGTGCTCGACATGTGCTCCGTCCTCGTGGGGGAGGTGCCCGTCGGGCGTCGCGACCGCACCCAGGTGGGTCTCGACGACGGGGCTCTCGTGGAGTTCCTGCCGCCGTTCGCCGGCGGCTGAGCGCTGGGCCCTGAGTCCTGGGCCCTGAGTCCTGGGCCGAGCGGAGCGGGGCGCACCCCGACGCCTGGCATCATGCGAGGATGCCTCGACTCGCCCCGTCCCTGCTCTCGGCCGCCCTGGCGGGGCTGCTGGCGCTCGCGGTCGCCACGGACGAGCTGTGGCTCGTCGCGGTCGGCGTCCTCGTCGTGCAGGTGCTCGTCGGCACGGCGCCCGCCCACGGTGCGGGTGAGCGTCCGCGGCCGACGACCTTCGTGCCCGTCGTCGCGGGCAGCGTCGTCGCCACCGCCGTCGCCTGGGACCCGCAGCTGCTGCGGGGCACCGACGGCACCGTGGCGACCGAGGACGCGTTGATCTCGGCCGGCGTGTTCTCCGGCGTCATGCTCGGGTCGGCGGTGGTCGTCTTCGCCGGATTGGTGGGGCAGATGCTGCGCCGCGACGGCCGCGAGGACCTCGTGCGGGCCGTGGCTGCCACCGTGCTCGTCGGCGTCGTCGCCACGTGCGCCGCCGGATGGGTGGCAGCGTCGGGGGAGTCGGCCTCGATCGACGTCGTCGCGATGGCCGCCGCAGCGCTCTCCGTGGCCCTCCTGGTGTGGTCGGTGCCCGGCGACCGGGTGCTGCTCGGGTCGGCTGCGGTGACGGCGGGTGCACTCACCGGCGTGCTCGTCTCCGCGACCGTCGACGGCATCGGCACGTGGGTGCTGGGGCTCGCGGTCGGTGGCGCCGCGGCCGGGTGCGCCCTCCTCGGGCAGGTGCTGGGGCGTGCCTGGAGCATCGGGGCGCTGCCCGGTCCGCAGACGTGGGCCTTCCCGGCGGCGGTGTCGGTGGCGCTCGTCGGGCCTGCGGTGCACGTCGGGGCGTCGCTGGCGGTGCTCACCGTCTAGGGCCCGTGTTCCGCCCCGTCGGACGCCGAGGTGGGGCGACCGGCGGCGGCGTAGCCTGGAGGAGTGACCGGTGTGATCGTCCTGCTCGTCGCCCTCGCAGCGACCGGCCTCGTGGCCTTGCTGCTGCGACGTCGTGACGGTCGGTTCTCCACCCCCGCGTCCGCCGCGCCAGCGTCGTCGGTGGCCGTCGGGGGAGTGCAGGAGCCGGACCCGGGTGCGTCGCCCGACGTGCCGACGGAGCCGCGCGAGGTGCTCACGGCGGAGGAGATCGGCGGCCCGCTGGGTGACCGGCTGACCTTCGTCCAGTTCTCGAGCGCCTTCTGCAGCCCCTGTCGTGCCACACGTGCTCTCCTGAGCGACGTCGTGGCGACCCGTCCCGACGTCGCCCACGTCGAGGTCGACGCCGAGTCCCACCTCGACCTGGTGCGCCGGCTGAACATCATGCGCACCCCGACGGTCCTCGTCGTCGGGCCCGACGGGACGGTGCTCAGCCGGGCCTCGGGCCTGCCGCGCCGCGACCAGGTGCTCGCCGTCCTCGACGCCTGAGCGCGCTCTGGTCGGCTAGGTGCCGGACCTGGGGGCGGGGTGTCGGCGTCCGCCCTCGTCGAGCTCGGGCAGGTGGGCCCATCTCGTCGGTGCGAGAGTTGGAGGCATGGGAACCCGCACGAGCATCGAGCACCCCGCCCCCGAGCAGGACCTGGACGCGATCGTCGGCCACCGGCTCATCTACACGTACGCCAACGGCTGGCAGTACGAGATGTACGTCAAGAACGCCACGACGATCGACTACCGGATCCACACCGGCATGGTCGGGGGCCGTTGGGTGAAGGACCAGGAGGTCGACCTCGTCGGGCTGGGCCGCGGGGTCTTCAAGGTCTCGTGGAACGAGCCGACCGGCACCAGCGTCGTCGTGAACATCGTGCCCGAGGACCGCGTCCTGCACGGCACGATCTTCTTCCCGCACTGGATCGAGCTCGACGGATCCCGGACGGTCCTGTTCCAGAACGACCACCTCGACGACATGCGCCGGTTCCGCGACGAGGGGCCGACCTACCCCGTCTACGTCGTGCCGGAGTTCGCGCACATCACCCTCTTCGAGCACGTCGGCACCGACGACGAGACCGTCATCGACACCGCGCCCGGCGACCTGCCGCCCGGCTTCGCCGACCGGAGCAACTGACGCGGAACCGCATTCCGTGGGGTCGAGGTCGGGGGTGGCTTCTCGGTCGGTCTGCGGCTGCGTCGGCGTGGGTTGGTGCTCGGGTGGGGCTGCGTCGGCGCGGCTCAGTGTGGGTGTGGTCTTCGAAAGGGCCTCGACCGGGCGGCTGGCGGGCGCGCTGGTCTGGGGTCTCGGGCTGTGGCTCGGGTGGGACGCAGGGATCTGCGTTCGTGCGTGGGACTCCAAGGCTTCTGCGTTGGCTACGGGATCCCGTCGTCAACGCAGAAGCGTTCGACCTTCAGCGCACGAAGGAAGAATCGTGGGTGCCCTTGGGGGTGGGGTGGGCAGCGCTTCTTCCTTCGCGTGGACCGGTCCACGAGAAGGGAGAAGTTCTGCCACCTCTGACCCCGTCGGCGGTGGATTCTCCACCTGTACAGCGCTGACAAGGTGGCAGATCCACCGATGGCCAGCGCAAACGCAGAATCTTGCGTCCAACGCGAGCCACAGCCCGAGAACCCGAGCCGCCGCCGCTCCCAGCGGCCCGGTCGAGGCCCTTTCGGAGCGCAGGACGAGTCGAAGCCGCGCGGACGCAGCCCCGCCCGAGCGAGAAGCCACGCCAACGCACCGCCACCCGAGCGCGAAGCCGCGCGGACGCAACCCCCACCCGAGCGAGAAGCCACGCCGACGCAGCCGCAGGCGAGCGAGAAGCCACGCCGACGCACCCCACGCGGCCCGAACGGCGCCATATCTTGAAAGATGAGACAATCGTCCACCATCTGAGACGATCTTCGGGCTTCACGCGCGGACCGACCTACAGTGGTCGCATGACCGGCTCGACGTACCTGACGCGGCGTCTCGCGGTGGACAACTGCCGCACGCGTTCCGCGCTGTGTCGTCGCTCCTGATCGACCGCACCGGCTACCCGCCCGCGGTCCCGAGCCCGCCCGTCAGCCCGCCGAGCGTCGACCCTGCGTCGCGCCGGCCCGTCCAGGAGACCGTCCCATGGCCCGTCCCACCCACGTCGACCCGCGCGGCATGCGCTTCGCGGCTGCCCTGACGTCCGTCGTCCTGGCCGTCGCGCTGGTCGTGCCGACCTCGGTCGCGCTGGTGCTGCTGGCCGTCCAAGGCGTCGTGTTCGCGATCGGCGCCAGCGGTCACCTCGACAAGTCGCCGTACGCGATCCTCTTCGCCCGTCTGGTGCGACCGAGGATCGGTCCGCTGGCCGAGCCGGAGGACGCGCGACCGCCGCGGTTCGCGCAGACCGTCGGACTCGGCTTCGTCGTCGTCGCCCTCGTGGGCTTCGGCGTCGGCATCCCGGCACTCGGCTACGTCGCCACGGCGTTCGCGCTCGTGGCCGCCCTGCTCAACGCCGCCGTCGGCTTCTGCCTCGGCTGCGAGCTGTACCTGCTCGCGCGACGCGCCACCGCGTCGCGCGCGCCCGCCTGACCACCACCTGCACGCCCACCCGACCCCACCACCGCGTGGGACCACACATGGAGGTATCCACATGAGCCGCGACACCGCGCTCGTCACCGCCGACTGGGTCGAGGAGCACCTCGACGACCCGAAGGTCGTCCTCATCGAGGTCGACGAGGACGTCGAGGCCTACGACAAGGGCCACATCCCCGGCGCGATCAAGCTCGACTGGAAGAAGGACCTGCAGGACGGCGTCCGCCACGACTTCATCTCCAAGGAGAAGCTCGAGAAGCTGCTCTCGGAGAAGGGTGTCGCCAACGACGACACGGTCGTCTTCTACGGCGGCAACAACAACTGGTTCGCGGCCTACGCCTACTGGTACCTGACCTACTACGGCCACGAGAACCTGCGCCTGCTCGACGGCGGCCGCAAGAAGTGGGAGCTCGACAGCCGTGAGCTGTCCTCCGACGTCCCGGACCGTCCGGCCACCACGTATACGGCGCAGGAGCCGAACGAGGCCGTCCGCGCCTACCGCGACGAGGTCGTCGAGGCCATCGGCTCGAAGAACCTCATCGACGTGCGCAGCCCCGACGAGTACGCCGGTCGCCTGCTCGCCCCCGCGCACCTGCCGCAGGAGGCTGCCCAGATCGCCGGCCACATCCCCACCGCGGGCAACGTGCCGTGGAGCAAGGCCGCCAACGACGACGGCACGTTCAAGAAGGACGAGGAGCTCAAGGCCCTCTACGCCGACGCCGGCCTCGACGAGGGCAAGGACACCATCGCCTACTGCCGCATCGGCGAGCGCAGCTCGCACACGTGGTTCGTGCTGAACGAGATCCTCGGCTACCCGAACGTCAAGAACTACGACGGCTCCTGGAGCGAGTACGGCTCGCTGCGCGGCGTTCCCGTCGCCGTCGGCGACGACCGCGGGGAGGCCTGACATGTGCGGAGCCGTCAAGGGCGGACCCAGCCTCGAGGGCGTCGACGTCGCCAACCAGGCCGTCATCCAGGGTGTCGTCGTGCGCGGCGACGAGCCCGTGGGCAACGCGTACGTGCGGCTGCTCGACCGGACCGGTGAGTTCACGGCCGAGGTCCCGACCTCGGCGACCGGCCAGTTCCGGTTCTTCGCCGGCCCCGGCGAGTGGACGCTGCGCACGCTCGCGCCGCGCGCCGAGGCGGTCGACCTCGCCGTGGCCGCCGCGATCGGCGTCGTCGCCGACGTGGTCGTCGACATCGACCGGGTGCCCGCCACCGCCTGAGCACCACCGTGTGGGGCCCCGGACCGTCACGGTCCGGGGTCTCCTGGTTTTTTCGTGCATTCTCGCGTGAGAAGGACGTGACTCCCTGCCATGTCGCTCGTTCTAGAGGCGAGCACGCTCGCGCCCGGACGTCGCGCTCATGTCAGATCTTGTGAGGGAGTCTCATGAAGAAGCACCTTGCGGCACTCGTCGCCTCGGTCGTCGCCGCCGTCGGACTGGTGGCACTGCCGTCCGCGACGCTCGCCCCCGCCCAGGGAGCGACCCTGCCGTACCCCGTGCTGGTGTGCGACATCCAGGTCTCGAAGACCCGCGTCGCGCCCGGTGAGACGTTCACAGCGACCGTGACGGCCGACGTCCCGACGACGATCACGGCCACCTACGAGGGCCAGACGCGCTCGGCCAGCAACACGAAGAAGCTGGTCGCGACGTTCACCGCGCCGCAGGTCACGCGGAGCACCTCGACCACCGTGCGCGCCATCTGCGGCGACAAGGCCGGGTCGGGTGCCGAGGTCGTCGTGGCCCCCTCGGGCGGCTCCAACGGCGACGGCGGCTCGCAGGGCGACTCCGACGCCGACGGTGGCTCCCAGGGCGACGCCGACGCCGACGGCGGCTCCCAGGGTGACGCCGACGTCAGCGCCGACGGTGGCTCGCAGAGCGACGCCGACGCCGACGGTGGCTCCCAGGGCGACGCCGACGTGAACGCCGACGGCCTGGGCTCGCAGGGCGACGCCGACGTGAACGCCGGCGGTGGCGGCACCGACGGCGTGGCCGACGCCGACGCCGGCACGGAGGACCGCAACGGCATCCTGCCCGGCACCGGTGGCACCGACTTCTGGCTGCTCGTCCTCGGCGCGCTGCTCGTCCTCGCCGGTGTGGGCGCCGTGGTCGCCCGTCGCCGTCGCGACGGCTGACCCGACTGTGAGGCCGCCTCGGCGGTTCCTGCCCGAACGCTGGGACCGGGCGGGCTGGGCCCGGCTGGTGCTCTCCGTGGTGGGGGGTGTCGTCCTGGTCTGCGGGGTCGTCCTCGCCTGGCAGGGCGTCCGCGCGGCCATCCTCCTGCAACGGGCCAGCGACGCGTCGCAGGTGCTGCTCGCGCAGGTCGCCCAGGGTGACGCCGACGGCGCTCGGCGCACCGCCGAGGTGCTCGAGGACGCCGCGCGACGCTCCCACGACTCGACGGACGGTCCGCTGTGGGCGGTGGCGTCCTGGCTGCCGGTCGTCGGCGACGACGTCGACGCGGTGCGGGTGGTCAGCCGCGAGGTCGACCGGGTCGCGACCCGGGCGGTCCCGACGGTCGTCGACGTGACCGCCCAGGTCGGTCTCGACGCGTTCTCACCGCGCGACGGTCGCGTCGACATCGCGAACCTCGAGAGCGTCGCACCCCGGCTTGGCGCGCCTCGGCGGGCGCTCGACGAGGCCGCGCGCAACGTCGGCGACATCCGTCCGGAGGACGTCGTCGGCCGGCTGCAGGTGCCGGTCCGCCGGCTGCAGGACGTGCTCACGGGTGCCGCGTCGGCGGCCCGGGTCGCCGACACCGCCGCGACGCTGCTGCCCGACATGCTCGGCGCGCAGGAGCGTCGCCGGTACCTGCTGCTCATCCAGAACAACGCCGAGGTCCGCTCGCTCGGCGGCATCCCCGGCTCCTGGGCGGTCATCGAGGCCGACCGGGGCCGGGTGCGCATGACCGAGCAGGGCTCGGCGATCGACGTCCCGCCCGTCGACGACCCGCGCCTGGCCGTCCCGGCGTCGCAGTACGGCGCGGTCCCGGTGTCGGCGGCCGAGGACCTGCGCAACACCACCTCGGTCCCGGACTTCCCGGAGGCGGCCCGGTTCGCGGGCTCGCTCGTCGGCGAGGCGACCGACACCCGGTTCGACGGCGTCGTCTCGGTCGATCCCGTGACGCTCGGCTACCTGCTGCAGGGGCTCGGGCCGGTCACCCTCGGCGACGGCACGCGACTCACCAGCGAGAACGCGGTGGACGAGCTCCTCAACGGCGTGTACCGCCGCTACACGACCGACCCGCTCGCGCAGGACGCCGTGTTCGAGGACGCCGCACGCAGCATCTTCGACGCCTTCGTCGGTGGACGCGGAGCCACGCAGCCCGTCCTCGAGGCACTGGTGCGCGCCGCCGTCGACAACCGGGTGATGGTCTGGTCGGCCGACCGGTCGGAGCAGCGCCGCATCCGCACCACCGGCGTCTCAGGAGTCCTGTCGCAGGACGCCGACCGGGCGCGCGTCGGGGTCTTCGTGGACGACAGCAAGGGCTCGAAGCTGCAGTACTACCTCGAGACGTCGCACACGCTGACGTCGTCGCGCTGCGTCGACGACCGCAGCCAGGAGCTCACCCTGCGCACCCGCCTGAGCTCCGTCGTGCCGAGGTCGGGGCTGCCCGTCTCGATCACCGGCTTCCGGCTGCCCGGCCTGTCGGCCACGGACCAGCGGCTCTCGGTGCGGGTCGTGGCGCCTGCCGGAGGCGTCCTGCAGCAGGTCCGCCTCGGCGACGTCGACCGTCAGCCGGTCGGTGGTCGCCTCGGCGACCGTCGGGTCACCGTCGTGCCGCTGACGCTGCGCGCGGGGGAGTCGGTCGACCTCACCGTCACGATGCGCACGGGCGACGGGCAGACGGACGACCCCGTGCTCACGAGCACGCCCGGCATCCGTGCCGAGCCGAACGACGTCCGCGTGCGCTCGGCCTGCGGCTGACGTCGACCGCCCCGTCGCACGTCGTGGCGACGGTCAGCCGATCTGGCGCTCATCGGCGAGCCGGTCGTCGGGGTACTTGCGCAGGTAGGCGTCCATGCGGTCGTTGCGCAGGGCGTCGAAGAGCTCCGCGCACTTGGCCTGGTCGAGCACGACGACGTCGCCGTACGTCGGGTCCAGCTCGGTCCCGGCGACGGGTGCGGTCAGGAAGGTGACGTCGTCGGAGCGGACTCCGCGCAGCGACAGCGCGAGCGCACGCATGTCGCCCGGGTCCCAGTCGGCGTCGACCGTGAGGTTCTTCGTGACGGCGGTGAGGGTGCGGGTGAGCTTGATCGGGTTGCTGAGCGTGTCGCGCGCGAGCATCTTCTTCATCAGGGAGCGCAGGAAGTTCTGCTGCCGGGCGATGCGGTCGAAGTCGCCGCGGACGAGGCCGTAGCGGGTGCGCACGTAGGCGAGCGCCTTCTTGCCCTTGAGGGTCTGCTGGCCCGCCTGCCACTGCACCTCCTGCTTCGGGTCGTAGAAGGCGCGCGGGATGAACACGGGCACGCCGCCGACCGCCGACGAGAGCGACTCGAAGCCGTCCCAGTCGATGATCGCCAGGTGCCGCATGCGCAGGTTCGTGAGGTTCTCGACGGTCGAGATCGCCCCGTCGGGCCCGTACTCGGAGAACGCGTCGTTGATCTTCTGCTTCGAGCGCACCGCGCCGGTCTGGTCGTGGATGTCGGTGAACGTGTCGCGCGGGATCGAGACGAGGTAGACCTTGCGCCGGTCCGACGTGATGTGGGCGATCATCAGCGTGTCGCTGCGGTACTTGCCCGCCGGCCAGCGCGATGCCGCAGCGTCCTCCGCGAGGGTGGTGTCGCGCGCTCCCGGCTGCTCCTTGCCCTTGTCCGAGCCGAGCAGCAGGATGTTCAGCGCCCTGCCACGGTCGGGGTCGGGTCGGTCCTTCTCCTTGAGCTGGGTGTCGACACGGCCGACGTTGTCGAGCTGGGAGTTGAGGTAGTAGGCGTAGCCGCTGGCGGTGCCGAGCACGACCACGAGCACGCCGACCACGCCGACCAGCAGCCTGCGGTGGCGGCGGTGCCAGGGTGTTCCGCCCATGCGGCGCTTGCCCGCGACGGCACGACGCTCACGCTTGAGGCGTCGCGACATGGACACGTCCGTTCGGTGGGGGGCGGGGCGCCGGCCGCACCGCACCACGGTCGACCACGCGTGATCCTACGCGGCCCACCTGAAAGGACGGTCAGAACGCCGGACCCGCAGCGACCGCGACAGCGTCGTTCACAGCTCCAGCAGGATCGTGACGGGTCCGTCGTTGACCGACGCGACCTGCATGTCGGCGCCGAAGCGCCCGGTGGGCACGTCGGTGCCCAGGGCGCGCAGCGCGGCGCAGAACTCCTCGTACAGCGGCTCGGCGACGGCGCCGGGGGCGGCTGCCGTCCAGCTCGGACGGCGACCCTTGCGGGCGTCGCCGTAGAGCGTGAACTGGCTGACCACCAGCACCGAGCCGCCGGTGTCGGCGACCGACCGCTCCTCGCGCAGCACCCGCAGCCCGTGCACCTTGCGCGCCAGCGACTCGGCCTTCTGCACGGTGTCGTCGTGGGTGACCCCGAGCAGGACGAGGAGGTGGCCCCCGTCCTCCTCTCCGCCGCCCACGGACCCGACGACCTCGCCCTCGACGACGACGGACGCCTGGGTCACCCGCTGCACCACTGCACGCACGGCGGCAGGCTAGCGCGCCGTCGATACGATGGGCAGCATGGCCTTCGAGATCCCGGCAGACCTGCACCCCGACGTGGCCCCGCTCGCATGGCTGCTCGGCACGTGGCACGGCAACGGGCGGGGTGAGTACCCGACGATCGAGCCCTACGCGTTCGAGCAGGACGTCGTGTTCGCGCACGACACGCGGCCGTTCCTGCACTACTTCAGCCGCTCCTGGACGACCGACGAGGAGGGCAACCGCACCGGTCCCGGCGACCTCGAGACCGGTTTCCTGCGGCCCGCCGGACTGGTCGAGGGCGGCAAGGGCATCAACGTCGAGCTCGTGCTCGCCCACCCCACCGGCTACGCCGAGGTCTGGTACGGCGTGGCGGAGGGCCCGCGGATCACGCTGGCCACCGACATCGTCGCGCGGACCGCGACCGCCGTCGAGTACACCGCCGGGCAGCGCATGTACGGCCTCGTCGAGGGTGCGCTCATGTACGCCGTCGACAAGGCGGCCGAGGGCCAGAGCATGCAGTCGCACCTGTGGGGGAAGCTCGCCCGTGTCTGAGCACCTGGTTCCTCCCGCCGGCGACGCCGACGCCGTCGCGCCGGGCCGGCGCAGCCCGCTGCTCGACCTCGACGGTGCCGTCGAGGCCGACGCGCCCGACTCCGGCGTCGCCGCCCACTACGGCGAGCTGACCGTCGAGCAGCGCCGGCTCGAGCGTGGCGAGGGCTTCGTCGACCTGTCGCACCGCGACGTGCTGACGGTCACCGGCCCCGACCGGCTCACGTGGCTGCACTCGCTGACCACCCAGCACCTCGAGTCGCTCCCGCCGGGCGTGCGCACGGAGGTGCTCGTGCTCACGCCGCAGGGCCGCATCGAGCACGCCTTCGAGGGCGTCGACGACGGCACCACCTTCTGGGCCCACACGGAGCCCGGGGCCGGCGCCGCTCTCGTGACGTTCCTCGACCGGATGCGCTTCATGATGCGCGTCGAGGTCGCCGACGTGAGCGACGCCCACGCGGTCCTCGGCCGGGTCGAGCCCGGCAGCGACGGGGCGCCCGGTCGAGCGGTCTGGGCGATCGAGCCGCGCGCCGACGTCGCGTCGTGGCCGGAGCGTCACGGCCGCCCCGCAGGGACGTGGGCGTGGGAGGCGCTGCGCATCGCGTCCGGCACCCCGCGTCTCGGCCTCGACACCGACGACCGGACCATCCCGAACGAGGTGGGTCTGCTCGAGCGCGCCGTGCACCTCGACAAGGGCTGCTACCGCGGGCAGGAGACGGTGGCGCGCGTGCACAACCTCGGCCGTCCCCCGCGCCGGCTCACGCTGCTGCACCTCGACGGCTCCGCCGACCGGCTGCCGGCTCCCGGCTCACCGGTCGAGCGCGCGGACGCACCCGGCCAGGCGGTCGGTGTGCTCGGCTCGCGCGGCCTGCACCACGAGCTCGGCCCGATCGGGCTCGCGCTGCTGAAGCGCTCGGTGCCCACCGACGCGACGCTGGTCGTCGACGGGGTCGCCGCCGCGCAGGAGCTCGTCGTCGACCCCGAGGTGGGTCTGCACGTGCGCCCCCGGTCCGGTGGCTGAGGTGGGTGCGCGGCCCGAGCCGGCCCGCTGGAGCATCCTCACCGTCTGCACGGCCAACGTCTGCCGCTCGCCGCTGATGGAGCTGCTGCTGCGCGAGCGGCTGGACCCCGCGCGGTTCGAGATCGCGAGCGCCGGCGTGATGGGCTGGCGCGACGCTCCCGTCGACAGCATGGTGCGTCTCGAGCTGGCCCGCCTGGGCGTCGACGGGTCGGACTTCCGGTCGCGACCGCTGCACCCCGCGCACGTGAAGGCGGCCGACGTCGTGCTCACCGCCACGAAGGAGCACCGCGCCTCCGTGCTCGAGCTCGACCCCGGTGCGCTGCGGAAGACGTTCACCCTGCTCGAGCTCGCCGCGCTCGTCGAGGACCGGACGGCCGACAGCCTGCCCGAGCTCGTGGCCGACGCCGCCCGGCGACGCAGCACCGCGCCCAGCCTGCTCGACGTGCCCGACCCGTTCCGCCGCGCGCCGGAGGTGTACCGCAGCACCGCCGACCTGATCGACGACGCGACCGAGCGGCTCGCGCGGACCTTCGGCACCCTCGCCTGAGCGCCTCCGGGACGGCGAGCGGTCAGCGACCGCGGCGCGGGCGACGTCGCGACGACTGCGTCGCGTACTCGTACCCGTAGCCGAAGCGCCCCGCGGCGCGGCGTGGCGACATCGAGAGCACCGTGCCGAAGAGCGTCGCGCCCACCGTCTGCAGCCGCTCGACGGCGGCACGCACCTGATCGTGGCCGGTGCGGCCGTGGCGCACGACGAGCAGGGCGCCGTCGGACAACAGGGCCAGGATCGTCGCGTCCGTGACGGGCAGCAGAGGGGGAGCGTCGATGAGCACGATGTCGTAGGCGCGGCGCAGGTCGGCGACCAGCTGCTCCATGGCGCCGGTCTGCACGATCTCCGCCGGGTTCGGCGGCCGGGCGCCGCTCGTGAGCACGTCGAGGCCGGGGATCTCGGTCTCCTGCATCGCCTCGTCGAGCTCGACCCGGCCGACAAGGACCGTGGTCAGGCCGACCGTGCTCTCGAGCCCGAACTGCTCGGCGAGCTGAGGACGGCGCAGGTCGCCCTCCACGAGCGCGACCCGCAGGCCCGACTGCGCGAGCGCGATGGCCAGGTTGCAGGCCGTCGACGTCTTGCCCTCGGCCTCCACCGCGCTCGTGACGGTGATGACGGTGCGGTCGTGGTCGACGTCGACGAACTGCAGGTTCGTGCGCAGGATGCGGATGGACTCCGCGCGCGGGTGCTGCGGCGACAGCGAGGTGAGGAGCGGCGCGTCCTGGACGCTGCGGTCGTAGGCGATGGCGCCGAGCAGGGGCGCCTCGGTGGTCGCCTCGAGCTCGTCCGCCGACGCGACCCCGCGGTCGGCGAGCTGGCGCCAGCGCGCGACGCCGAGGCCGAGCAGCAGCCCGACGAGCAGACCGCCGAGGAGGTAGGGCCAGCGTCGGGGCGAGACGGGACCGGTCGAGCCGGTGCCGGGGTCGATGACCAGACCCGTGACCTGCTGGTTCGGGCGCAGCGCCTGCTGGCTGTCCTCGAGCCAGGCGGTGAACGCCTCGGCGATCGCGCCTGCCCGCTCGCGCGCCACGTCGAGGCTGTCGTCGCGGACCGTCACGCGCAGGACGTCGCTGTCGCCGACCACGCCGGAACGCACGGAGTCGGCGGGCAGCGACGACTCGTCGAGCGCCCGTGCGGCGCGGTCGAGGAGGTAGGGCTGGGAGAGCAGGCGGCCGTAGGACTCGACCGTGCGAGCCGTGACGGCGCGGGCCGAGCCGTCGACGCTCGCCGGCGGGGAGGAGACGAGGACCTCGGCCGAGGCCTCGTAGCGCGGTGTGAGGCCCGACACGACGAGCTGCCCCGCCAGGGCGCCCAGCAGACCGAGCAGCACCACGAGGAGCCAGCGTGATCCGAGCGTTCGACGGGGGGTCGGGCTCGGCATCGGGCACCGTCTCCTTCGGTCTCGGGCCACACGGGGGAGGGAGGCCGGGCTCGCCGAGGTTGGTCTCGGGGCCGTCGGTACGGAAGACTAGCGGTTGCACCCTGCGTCACGACGGGGTTCCCCCGTCTCGCAGTCAGCACCAGGAGCTTCATGACCGACGACCGTCCCGCGTCCGACCTGTCCGACCAGACCCCCGAGCAGGGGGCGTCGACCGTCCCGGAGGCGGCCGCCCCCGGCGCCCGGTTCGCCGCGCTGGGCCTGGGCGACGAGCTGGTGGAGGTGCTCGGCCGGCTCGGCTACGAGGCGCCGACGCCCATCCAGGAGGCGGCGGTGCCGGCCCTCCTCGCCGGCCGCGACGTCGTCGGTCTCGCGCAGACGGGCACCGGCAAGACGGCTGCGTTCGCGCTGCCGATCCTCGAGAAGATCGACCCCGACCGCGCCTCCACGCAGGCGCTCGTGCTCGCGCCCACCCGCGAGCTGGCCCTGCAGGTCTGCGAGGCGATGACGTCGTACACCCCGCGGTCGCGTCGCATCCGCGTGCTCCCCGTCTACGGCGGGCAGGGCTACGGCGCCCAGCTGGCCGGGCTCGAGCGGGGTGCCCACGTCGTCGTCGGCACGCCGGGTCGCGTCATGGACCACCTCGACCGCGGCAGCCTCGACCTCTCCGGGCTCGACCACCTCGTGCTCGACGAGGCCGACGAGATGCTCGCGATGGGGTTCGCGGAGGACGTCGAGCGGATCCTCGCCGGCACCCCCGAGTACAAGCAGGTCGCGCTGTTCTCGGCCACCATGCCGCCGGCCATCCGCCGCCTCGCGAAGCGCTACCTGCACGACCCCGCCGACATCGCGACGCCGCAGGCCCGCTCGTCGACGAGCACGGTGCGTCAGCGCTGGATCCCCGTCTCGCACCACGCGAAGCTCGACGCGCTCACGCGTCTGCTCGAGGTGGAGAGCGGCGACGCCATGATCATCTTCGTCCGCACGAAGTCGGCCACCGAGGAGCTCGCGGAGCGACTGCGCTCGCGCGGGTTCTCCGCGGCCGCCATCAACGGCGACCTCGTCCAGGCGCAGCGCGAGCGGACCGTGACGGCGCTGAAGAACGGCTCGCTCGACATCCTCGTCGCCACCGACGTGGCCGCGCGCGGTCTCGACGTCGACCGCATCACCCACGTCGTCAACTACGACATCCCCCACGACCCCGAGGCGTACGTGCACCGGGTCGGCCGCACGGGCCGTGCCGGGCGCAGCGGCGAGGCGATCCTGTTCGTCACCCCGCGCGAGCGTCGGCTCCTGTCGGCGATCGAGAAGGTGTCGGGACGCCCGGTCGAGGAGACCGGCGTGCCCAGCGTCGACGAGGTCAACGCGCGCCGTACCGCCAAGTTCGCGCAGGCGATCACCGACAGCATGGGCTCCGCCCAGTTCCACGCCTTCCGGGGCCTCGTGGAGGACTACGTGCGCGAGCACGACGTCGAGATGCTCGACGTGGCCGCGGCGCTCGCGGTGATGAGCACGGACGACAAGGAGTTCTTCCTGCGTCCGGACCCGCCGAAGAAGGAGCGGCGTGAGCGCCCGGAGCGGCAGGACCGGCCGGCGCGCGACGCCGGTGACCGCCCTGCGCGCCCGTCGAAGGACGGCTGGGCGCCGTACCGGATCGCCGTCGGCAAGCGGCACAAGGTGACGCCGTCGATGATCGTCGGCGCGCTCGCCAACGAGGGCGGTCTGCGTCGCGCCGACTTCGGCAAGATCACCCTCGGCATCGACCACGCCGTCGTCGAGCTCCCGCAGGACCTGCCCCCGGCGGTGTTCGAGGCGCTCGCCGACACGCGGATCTCCGGACGTCGCATCGACCTGCAGGCCGACCGTGGCGCCCGGGGTGGACGCTCCTCGCGCGACGACCGGCCGACCGCGCACCGCAAGGGCTCGGGCGCACCGGGCGGCAAGGGCAAGGGCGGTCAGCGCGGCAGCTGGTCGAAGGACGGCGAGTCGCCCCGCAAGCCCCGCCACCCCAAGGGTCACTGACGGCCGTCGGCCGAGGAGAGGACGAGATGCGACGACTGGACAACCCCGACCGCGACTACGACTGGGGCTCTCCTGACGCCATCCCGCGCTTCCTCGGCCGCACGCCCGACGGTGCTCCGGTGGCCGAGATCTGGATGGGCACCCACCCGCTGAACCCCTCGACGGTGCAGGGCGCCGACGGTCCGGTCTCGCTGCGAGAGGTGGCCGGCGAGCTGCCGTTCATGCTCAAGATCCTGGCCGCCGACCGACCGCTGTCGATCCAGGTGCACCCGAACGCCGTCCTCGCGCAGGAGGGGTTCGAGGCCGAGGAGGCCGCCGGTGTGCCGCTGGACGCCCCGCACCGCGTGTACAAGGACCCGCACCCGAAGCCGGAGATGGTGTACGCGTTGACCGCGTTCGACACGCTCGTCGGCTTCCGTCCGACGGCCGAGATCCTGCGCGTGCTCGCCGCGATCGACGTGCCGCGCGTGCACCAGCTCGTCGAGAACCTGCGTCGTCAGCCCGGGTTCCTCGGCATCGTGCGCATCGTCGAGGACCTGCTCACGGACCGTCCGTCCCCCGAGGAGGTGGCGGCGGTCGTGGCCGCCTGCCGCGCGGGTGTGGACCGCGGCATCGACATCAAGCGCGCGTACGCGACGGCCGTGCTCGTCGACGAGCACCACCCGGGCGACGTCGGCGTCGTCATGTCGCTGCTGCTCAACCGCTTGACGCTGCAGCCCGGCGAGGCCGCCTACCTCGGCGCCGGCATCATCCACGCCCACCTCAGCGGCCTGTGCGTCGAGGTCATGGTGTCCTCCGACAACGTGCTGCGCGGCGGACTCACGGGCAAGCACCTCGACCCGCAGGGTCTCGTCCGCTGCCTCGACCGCGGCATGTCGCGACTGGCGCGCGTCGACGCCGACCAGTTCGGCTTCTCCACCGACGTCTACAGCCCGGGCCTGCACGAGTTCGCCCTCTCGGTGACGCAGTGCTCGTCGGCCGAGCCCGACGGCGCCCGCCTCCCCGACGACGGCCGTCGCATCGTCGTCTGCCTCGGCGGCGAGGTCGAGGTCGTGAACGAGGCCGGCGAGCGCGAGCACCTCGCCCGCGGCGAGGCGGTGTTCGCCGACGAGTCCGACGGTGTCCTGCACGCCGTCGGCACCGGCGAGGTCGCGCAGGCCTACACCCCCGCCCCCGACCTGCCGCCCACCGAGCTCACCGACCTCGTCTGACGGCTGGGGTCTCGTCCTTCGGTGCGGTGGGTGAGCGGTAGGTGACACGCGCTACTGGTGCCTGATGACGCGTGCTACCTACCGCTGCACCCTCTGGCGCGGTAGGTGGGATGCGGAATGTGGGTAAGCGGTAGGTGACACGCGCTACTGGGTGCTGATGACGCGTGCTACCTACCGCCAGGGGGGAGCATCCCGCGTCCTGCGCAGGCCGCAGCCGGCGGACCCGGGCCGGCGCGGTCGCCAGCCGTCCGGTCCAGGCCCTTTCGAAGACCACGCCCAGCGCCAGCCGAGGCAGCGCACCAGCAAGCCGAGGCCCCTGCGGCAGCGCAGCGGCAAGTCGAGCCTCCGCGGCAGCGGACCGACAGGACCGGACGACGACGCCCCGCCGACCGTCAGACCAGGTCGGTCCGGCCCGACGCGGCGAGGGCGGCGGGGACCTCCTTGACGCGCTGCGCGTGCTCGACGGTGGTGACGAGGAGGGCGTCGTCGGTCTGCACGACGACGGCACCGGGGATGCCGACGACGGCGACGGTGACGCCACCGGTGGTGCGGACGAGGCCGTCGGCGTCGACCCAGACGACGCCGGTGTCGCCGCTGACGCCCAGCTCGTGGAGGGCGGCGAAGTCGCCGATGTCGTCCCAGCCGAAGCGGCCGGGCACGGTCGCGATGCCACCGGTGAGCGACACCGGCTCCGCGACGGCGTGGTCGATGGCGATGCGGGTGAGCGACGGCCAGACGGCCTCGAGCACGGTCTGCGCATCCGGGCCGTCCCAGGCTGCGGCGATGCGCTGCAGACCCGCGTGCAGGGTCGGCTGGAGCCGGGCGAGGTGGCCGAGGAGGACGTCGGCGCGGGTGACGAACATGCCCGCGTTCCAGCTGAAGGTGCCGGCCCGCAGGTAGGCGCGCGCGGTCTCCTCGTCGGGCTTCTCGACGAAGCGCACGACGGTCCGCGCGCTCGGCGCGCCGTCGACCGCGAGCGGCGCGCCCGACTCGACGTACCCGAACGCCGTGGAGGGGGAGCGGGGCGAGATGCCGATGGTGGTCACGGCCCCCGTGCGCGCGGTCCGGACGGCCTGCGCGACGGCGTCGGCGAAGCGGTCCTCGCCGGTGATGACGTGGTCGGCGGCGAACGACGCGACGACGGCCTCGGGGTGCCGGGCGAGCACGACGGCGGTCGCGAGCCCGATGGCCGGCATCGAGTCGCGCGGCGACGGCTCGACGAAGACGCTGGTCAGCCCGGGCAGCTGCGCGCGCACGGCGTCGGCGTGCCGCGGCCCGGTGACGACGTGCACCCGCTCGGGCGGTACGAGCTTCGTCACGCGGTCCCACGTCTGCTGCAGCAAGGTGCGGCCCGAGCCGGTCAGGTCGAGCAGGAACTTCGGGCGGCCGGCACGCGACAGCGGCCACAGCCGGGTGCCCGCGCCGCCGGCCGGGATGATGACGTGCAGGTCGTCGAGGTCCGAGGGTGCAGTACTCATCAGTGGGGGCTCATCGTGGGGGCTCGCGATCGTCGGTCGGCAGGGGCGGCGCGTCACCGTGATGACGCGGCGAGTCTAGCGGCGCGCGACGCCGTCCCGGGGCGCTTCGGCGTCGCGGGATGGACCTAGGCTGGGGCGATGGACGTCGTCGCCGAGGTCGTGCGGTCAGGGCTCGTGGAGAGCCGTCATCGGGGGACGGCCGTGCGGGTCGACCCGGACGGGCAGACCGTGTGGTCGATCGGCGACCCCGGCACCGTCGTGTTCCCCCGGTCGACGAACAAACCGTTCCAGGCCGCTGGTCTCGTGCGGGAGGGTCTCGACCTGGAGCCGCGACTGCTGGCCCTGGCCGCCGCGAGCCACTCCGCCGAGCCGTTCCACCTCGAGGGCGTCCGCGAGATCCTGGCGCGCGGCGACCTCGACGAGTCGGCGCTGCAGACCCCGCCGTCGTACCCGGTCGACCCGCACGAGCACGCCGCCGTGCTGCGGGCCGGCGAGGGCCGGCTGCCGATCCGGATGGACTGCTCGGGCAAGCACGCGGCGATGCTTTTGACCTGCGTCCAGCGCGGTTGGTCCACCCACGACTACCTCGACCCCGACCACCCGGTGCAGCGGGCGATCACGGCGACCTTCACCGAGCTCGTCGGGCCGCCCGACGTGGTCGGCGTCGACGGCTGCGGCGCGCCCCTGCTGGCGACGTCGCTCGAGCGGCTGGCCCGCGGGGTCGGCCGGCTCATGAGGGCCGAGCCGGGCAGCGCCGAGCGCCGGGTGGCCGACGCGATGGTCGCGCACCCCGAGCAGGTCAGCGGCACGCGACGCCCCGACCTCGCCCTGGCGCGGGCCGTGCCGGGCTCGCTCGTGAAGTCCGGCGCCGAGAGCGTCGTCGTCGCGGGCCTCGCCGACGGTTCCGCTCTCGCGGTGAAGATCGAGGACGGCGGCGAGCGGCCGCTGTTCGTCGTGCTGCACCGCGCCCTGGAGCTGGCGGGGGTCGACGCCGACCTGCTCCGCGAGCGTCCGGTCGTCCTGGGCGGTGGACGTCCCGTCGGCGAGGTGCGCCCCGTCCTCTGACCTGACCTGACCGGACCGTGGGCGACGGCGTGTGAGACGTCTCGCATGCAACCCTGCTTGCAGATGCTTGCATTTGCAAGCAGACTGGAGACATGGCCAAGCTGCACGTGGGAGGAGCCGTCGAGACCCTCGGCGACTACCTGCGCGAGCAGCGACGCCAGGCACAGATGTCCCTGCGACAGCTGGCGGAGAAGTCCGAGGTCTCGAACCCGTACCTCAGCCAGATCGAGCGGGGCGTGCGCCGACCCTCGGCGGAGGTCCTCCAGCAGATCGCGAAGGCACTGCGCATCTCGGCCGAGTCGCTCTACGTACGAGCGGGGCTCATCGACGTCGACGAGTCCGGCGCGCGCATGGTCGAGGACGCCATCGCCCTCGACCCGCGCCTGACCGAGCGGCAGAAGACGGCACTGCTGGACATCTACCGCTCGTTCGTCGGCGCCGACGTGGCGACCGACGAGACGCTGGCCGAGACGGTCACCGAAGCCAACTCCGACACTTCATCCGAGGAGACACCCCCATGAGCATCACCGACCAGATCAACGCCCAGGTCAAGACTCTCGTCGACGAGGTCAAGAACCTCACCGAGACCCTCCGCAAGGTCGAGCTCGACGACCTCCGCTCGCAGGCCACCGGCCTCGTCGGCTCCGCCCGCGCCGAGGTCCAGGAGGGCTACGCCGAGCTCGTGCAGAAGGGCGAGGAGTTCGTCGCCCAGGCGCGCGCCCTGAAGCTCGAGGACGTCCAGAAGCGCGGCGAGAAGCTGCTCGACGCGCTGCGCAAGGACGCCAAGAAGAACATCAAGGAGGCCCGCAAGGCCGCCGAGGACGTCGCCGAGGACGTGCAGAAGCGCGCCGAGGACATCGTCGCCGACGCCCAGGCCACGGTCGCCAAGGTGACGAAGAAGGCCCCGACCACCAAGGAGCAGGCCAAGAAGGCTCCGGCCAAGACGTCGGCCGCCGCACGCTCCACCGCCACGAAGGCCACCGAGACCGCCAAGAAGGCGCCCGCGAAGACGACCTCGACCGCGAGCACCGCCAAGAAGACCGCCGCCAAGAAGACGTCGACGGCCAAGAAGACCACGTCGACGGCCAAGAAGGCGCCCGCGAAGAAGGCGCCCGCCAAGAAGACGACGGCCAGCAGCACCGGCTCCAGCGACAGCAGCACGCAGTCCTGATCGGCCACCAGCACCACCCGCGACGGCGGGCTCCCGGCGACGGGGGCCCGCCGTTCGGCGTCTGGCGGTAGGGTCCAGACGTGTTCGAGGTCCAGTCCAGCCTGATGCTCCTGCTGTCGCTCGTGCTGTTCGCCGTCAAGGCGTTCGCGCTCGTCGACTGCGTGCTGCGCGACGCCGGACGCTTCAGCGTCGCCGACTCCCTGCCCAAGAACACCTGGCTCGTGATCCTGGGCCTCGCCGTCGTCGCGCACGCCGTCTTCTGGGCGCCGCTCTCGCTGCTCAACCTCGCCGGGACGGTCGCTGCGCTCGTCTACCTCGCGCAGCTGCGCGGCAGCCACGTCTGACGCCTGGCGTCACCAGCCCGTCGGGGCGTGACGCCCGCCACGAGGCGCGGCGCAGGTTCGCCATCGCGCGTCGTCCTCGGTATGGTCGAAAGGTTTTCCCACGCACCTACCCGTGCGGGGCGACCGGACGAACGTACGACGACCGAGCTGACGACGACTTCACCGAGGGAAGAGGTGGTGCCTCATGAGTACCCGCACCGAGCACGAGCATGCGCCGCAGGCGCGATGGCGGACCAGGATCGACCCCGTGGTCTTCGGGGTGACGGGCGCGGTCGCGATCGCCTTCGTCGTGTGGGGCCTGGTGAGCACCGACGGGCTCAAGGCGGCCTCCGACGCCTCCCGCTCCTGGGTGATCGTCAACACCGGCTGGTTCTTCGTGCTGGTCGCGTCGTTCTTCGTCCTCTTCGTGCTGTGGCTCGCCGCCTCGAAGTACGGCCGGGTCCCGCTCGGCGAGGACGACGAGAAGCCGGAGTTCCGCACGGTCTCCTGGATCGCCATGATGTTCAGCGCCGGCATGGGCATCGGCCTGATGTTCTGGGGCGTCGCCGAGCCGTTGTCGCACTTCGCTTCGCCGCCGCCGGGCACCGGTGAGCCGCAGAGCGAGGAGGCGCTGCAGAGCGCCATGGCCTCGACGATGTTCCACTGGGGCCTGCACCCCTGGGCCATCTACGCGGTGGTGGGCATCGCCATCGCCTACGGCACCTTCCGCAAGGGCCGCTCGCAGCTCATCTCCTCGGCGTTCCGCCCGCTGATCGGGCGCCGTGCCGAGGGTCCCGCCGGGCGCGTCATCGACATCCTGGCCATCTTCGCGACCCTCTTCGGCTCCGCCGCGAGCCTCGGCCTCGGCGCCCTGCAGATCGGCGCCGGCCTGCAGTTCAACGGCTGGATCGACCAGCCCGGCAAGATCGCCCTCGTCGCCATCATCACCGTGCTGACGGTGCTGTTCATCCTGTCGGCCGTCTCCGGCATCGAGCGCGGCATCCAGTGGCTGTCCAACACCAACATGGTGCTGGCGCTCGCCCTCGCCGTGTTCGTGTTCGTCGTCGGACCGACGCTGTTCATCCTCAACATGCTGCCGACCACGTTGGGCGACTACGCCTCCCAGATGACGGAGATGGCGTCGCGCACGGCCGCCAGCGGCGACCAGGCGATGGAGGCCTGGCTGTCGAGCTGGACGATCTTCTACTGGGCCTGGTGGGTCTCGTGGACGCCGTTCGTCGGCATGTTCATCGCCCGCATCAGCCGCGGCCGCACGATCCGCGAGTTCGTGACCGGCGTGCTCCTCGTGCCCACGCTCGTGAGCCTCGTCTGGTTCGCCGTCTTCGGCGGGTCCGCGATCTTCGAGCAGCGCGCCAGCGGCGGCCTCATCGGCTCCGACGGCTCCGTCGCCTCGGACTTCGCGCTCTTCCAGCTGCTGGAGAAGTACCCCGCGGCGGGCATCACGTCGGTGCTCGTCATGGTCCTCGTCGGAATCTTCTTCGTCTCCGGCGCCGACGCCGCCTCGATCGTCATGGGCACGCTCAGCGAGCGCGGCGCCACGGAGCCGAGCCGCGTCTCGGTCATCTTCTGGGGTGCGCTGACGGGTGCCGTGGCCGCGATCATGCTCGTGATCGGCGGGTCCGACGCGTTGACCGGCCTGCAGAACATCACCATCGTCGCGTCGGTGCCGTTCGTGTTCGTCATGGTCGCGCTCTGCGTCTCGCTGTGGAAGGACCTGCAGAGCGACCCCGTCGTCGTGCGGCACCGCCTCGGCCAGGAGGCGGTCGAGGGCGCGGTGGTCGTCGGCGTCGAGGAGCACGACGGCGACTTCGCGCTCGTCGTCGAGCCGACCGACAGCAGTGCCGAGCCGGCCTCGGACGAGAAGCAGCAGTGACCGCGTGGCGACGTCCCGGACCGACGGGTCCGGGACGTCGTCACGTCGGGGCGGGCTGCGGGTCCGACGTCAGATCGTGAACCCCGCGAACAGCACGGAGGCGAGGGCCAGCGCCAGCACGATGTTGACCACCGTGGCGGCCGCGAACACGCCGATCGGACGCCATCCCGCCTCGCGCAGGGACGAGACCTTGAACTCCAGCCCGATCGAGACGAAGGCGAGGATCAGCGCGTAGTCGCGCAGACCCTTGACGACGGTCTCGAACTCCTCGGCGCGCGCCTCGGACGCCCCCTCGAGGTACAGCGTCGCGATCACCGAGGCGGTCACGAACCCGATCACGAACTTCGGGAAGCGGTGCCACAGCTCGATCGCGCGGGGTCGCTCGCCGTCAGGGTCGCGCTCGACCTTGAACGCGAACCAGGCGGTCAGGCCCACGGCGACGAACCCGATCAGCGCGTTCTGCGTCAGCTTCACGACCGACGCGATCTGCAGCGGCTCCTCGCCCGCGATCGTGCCCGCGGCCGTCACGGCGGCCGTCGTGTCGATGTTGCCGCCCAGCCACGCGCCCGTGACGGCGGGGGAGAGGTCCAGCAGGTCGGCCAGCCATGGCAGCACGAAGATCGACGGCAGCGCGAAGAGGATGACCAGGCTCGCGGTGTAGGCGAGCTGCTCCTTGCGGGCGCGCACGGCACCGGCCGCGGCGATGGCGGCGCTCACCCCGCAGATCGCGACGGCCGACGCCAGCAGGGCGCGCAGCCGGTCGTCGAGCCCGAGCCGCCCCGCGAACCACCAGGTGAAGGCGAACACGCCCGAGATCAGCAGCAGCCCCTGCAGGATCGCGGGGCCGGCGGCCCGGGCGATGACGGACAGCACCACCGTCGCGCCCAGGACGACGAGCCCGGTCTTGATGAAGAACTCGGTGCGGAACCCCGACGCGATCCGGTCGCGGACGCCCGCCGCCGACAGGGCCGCGTTGACCAGCAGGCCGAGCGCGATCGCGTACACGGGGTACTCGATCGCCGCGCCGGCGTCGGCGAGCGCGGTGTCCTCGAGCCACGTGGGCACGTTCTCCGTCAGCAGGCGCGCCCCGACGCCCGTGGCGACCACGACGACGAGCCCCGCGAGGAACGTCGTCGGCCTGAAGCCCCCGCCGAACTCGACGACCGACCTCTGCGGCGACGGCGACGCGGCGCTCACAGCGGCAACCAGCTCTCGGTGACCACGCCGGCTGCCGTGAGGACGACGAGGGTCAGGCCGACGACGGTCGCCAGCCAGTCCTCGGAGAGGTGGAAGCGGCGGGCGTCGTCGACCGTCCGCTCACGGTGACGGGAGTCGTCGTCGGGGACGTTCGTGAGTTCACTCATGCCCGACAGGGTGCGTCGGCGGCGCGCGCGGGCACGGGCGTCCCGCATCCCGGGACGTCGACGCCGAGCCCGGGCGGGCTGGTAGACCTCAGGCGCCGAAGGTCGGCGGCGCCTGGTCGAGACGTCCGGGGTGCAGCCAGCGGGTGATGATGACCCGCAGGGTGCTCAGGGCGTCGTCGGCACGACGCTCTCCGGCGTCCTGCACGTCGGCGTGCGTCCGCAGCAGCGCGGCGAGCCAGAGGCCCGCCTCGCCGGGGTCGAGCTCGCGGTCGGCGGTGCCGTCGCGCATGGCCCCGAGGAGAAGCTCGGTGAGCTCGGACTGCACCTCGGCGTCGACGGCGGCGCGCGTGTCGACGATCTCGTCGACCCGGTCCAGCAGGGCGTCCCAGGCGCTCATGGGAGCAGCCTAGTGGGACCCGCGCAGCGGATCGGACCGCGCCGCGCGCGTCGCACCTAGAACATCTGTTCGAACCAGCCTATCCTGCTGGGGTGTGGTTCCAGGGTTCGCTGCTCGACGTCGGCGACGAGGCGGTCGTCGGCTCGTTGGGTGCTGCGGTGCAGCGTCGCGAGCTGACGCACGGTGCCTGGGTCGACGTCCGTCCCGGCTGGGTGCAGGGCGCCGACCCGCTGTTCCTCTCCTTGCAGACGGAGGTGCGCTGGCGGGCCGAGCGTCGCCAGATGTACGACGAGACGGTCGACGTCCCGCGTCTGCTCGCGCACTTCGGCGCCGCCGACACCCTCCCGCACCCGGCGCTCGACGCCGCCCGCGCCGCCCTGAACGCGCACTACGCTGACGAGCTCGGCGAGGAGTTCGTCACCGCCGGCCTCTGCTACTACCGCGACGGCCGCGACAGCGTCGCCTGGCACGGCGACCGCATCGGTCGAGGTCGGGCCGAGGACACCATGGTCGCCATCCTGTCCCTCGGTGCGCCCCGCCGCCTCAGCCTGCGCCCCGTCGACCACGGCGCCGGCGACACCATCGGCTTCGTCGTCGGCCACGGCGACCTCCTCGTCATGGGCGGCTCCTGCCAACGGACCTGGGAGCACGCCGTCCTCAAGACCGCCAAGCCCGTCGGTCCCCGCATCAGCGTCCAGTTCAGGCCGCGGGGGGTGTTGTAGAGGCTGGGGGCTGCGTGGCTGCGGCTGCGCTGCTCTGGGGGTCTGGACCTGCTGGTGCGCTGGCGTAGGGGATCTGGGCTAGGTGGTGCGCTGCCTCAACTGGCGCTGGGTGTGGGCTCCGCAAGGGCCTCGACCGGACGGCTGGCGACCGCGCTGGTCTGGGATCTCGGGCTGTGGGTTGCGCTCGGGGTGGACGCAGGATTCTGCGTTCGTGTGCGGAAGGCCAAGGAGTCTGCGTTTGCTACGGGATCCCGTCGTGAACGCAGAAGCGTTCGGCCTTCTGCGCGCGAATGAAGAATCTTGGGTGCACTTGGGGGTGGGGTGGGCAGTGCTTCTCCCTTCTCGTGGCACGGTCCACGAGAAGGGAGAAGCGCTGCCACGTCTGACACCGCTCGGGGCAAGAACGCAGAATCTTGCGTCCCACGCGGCCCGCAGCCCGAGTACCCGAGCCGCCGCGCCACCCAGCCGCCCGGTCGAGGCGCTTTCGAAGAGCAGGTCCAGGAGAAGCCGCGCCGGCGCAGCCCCACCCGAGCGAGAACCCGCACCGACGCAGCCGCAGGCCGAGTCGAAGCCGCCCCCTCGCACCCGCAAGGACCCCCCAACGCCACGAGCCCCCGACCACACGGTCGGGGGCTCGTCGCGACGGGCTCAGCGGGCGCGGCGCTGGAGGCGTTCGAGGTCGAGGATGACGACGGAGCGGGGCTCGAGGCGCAGCCAGCCGCGGGACGCGAAGTCGGCGAGCGCCTTGTTGACGGTCTCGCGGGAGGCGCCGACGAGCTGGGCCAGCTCCTCCTGGGTGAGGTCGTGGTTGACGTGCACGCCGTCCTCGGCCTTGCGCCCGAAGCGGCTCGCGAGGTCCAGGAGGGCCTTGGCGACGCGACCGGGAACGTCGGAGAACACCAGGTCGCCGACGACCTCGTTGGTGCGACGCAGGCGACCGGCGAGCTGGTTGAGCAGCGCCAGGGCGACCTCGGCGTGGCTGGACAGCACCGGCGTGAGGGCTTCGTGGCTCAGGCTCTGGACGGTGACGTCGGTGACCGACGTCGCGGTGGCCGAGCGGGGTCCGGGGTCGAAGAACGACAGCTCGCCGAACATCTGGCCGGGGCCGAGGATGGCGAGCAGGTTCTCGCGACCGTCGGGCGACGTGCGTCCGAGCTTGATCTTGCCCTCGGTGACGACGTACAGCTGGTTGCCGTCGTCACCCTCGTTGAAGAGGACCTCGCCACGCTTCAGGCTCAGCGGGGACATCGAGGCCTCGAGGGCTCCTGCGGCGTCGTCGTCGAGACCAGAGAAGAGCGGCGCTTGGCGCAGCACGTCGTCGTTCACGGGCATCCTTTTCGGCTGTTGATTCGGTCACAGTCTGTCCTACCAGGAGCTCGAACGCCACACGCCGGGCCGGTGTCGGCGCCGCCACGTACCCTGACGGCGTGCCACCTGCCGCCCCCAAGGCTCCCCTGAAGCCGCCGACGAGTCTCGTGCGCCGGGCGCGCAAGATCCACCGGGTGCTCGCCGAGACCTATCCGGAGGCCGGCTGCGAGCTCGACTTCCGCACTCCCTTCGAGCTGCTCGTGGCCACCGTACTCTCCGCCCAGACCACCGATCGACGGGTCAACGCCGTCACCCCCGCCCTGTTCGCCGCCTACCCCGACGCCGCGGCGCTCGCGGCGGCCGATCGCACGGCCGTCGAGGAGATCATCCGCTCCACCGGCTTCTACCGGGCGAAGACCGACAGCGTGCTCGGTCTGTCCGCCGCGCTCGTCGAGCGGTACGACGGCGAGGTGCCGGCCCGGCTGCGCGACCTCGTCACGCTGCCGGGCGTCGGCCGCAAGACGGCCAACGTGGTGCTGGGCAACGCCTTCGACGTGCCCGGCCTCACCGTCGACACGCACTTCGCCCGGCTCGTGCGCCGCTTCGAGTGGGTCGACGACGACGTCGCGAAGGACCCGGTCAAGACCGAGCACGCGGTCGGTGCGCTGTTCCCGCGCCGCGACTGGACGATGCTCAGCCACCGGCTGATCTGGCACGGCCGACGTCGCTGCCACGCGCGCAAGCCCGCCTGCGGTGCGTGCCCGGTGGCGCACTGGTGCCCGGCGTACGGCACCGGTCCCACCGATCCTGTCGAGGCGGCGCGGCTCGTCACCACGCAGGGTCGCGCATGAGACGCCTCGCCGTCGCGCTCGCCGTGCTCGCGCTGCTCCTGGCCGGCTGCTCCGACGTCGACACGAGCAGCGGCAAGCCGACGTTCGGCGGCGGCTCGCTCGACGGCGGCGACCCGCAGTCGGCGTCGGTCCGCAGCGCCGTGCAGGACGCCGGCGTGCGTCCGTGCAGCGACCTTCCGCTCGCCGACGCGGGCGCCGAGGGCGACGGTGCGCTGCCGGCGCTCGAGCTGCCGTGCCTGGGCGGCGACGGCAGCGTCGACCTCTCCCGGCTGCGGGGTCCCGCGGTCGTCAACTTCTGGGCGAGCAACTGCAAGCCGTGCCGCGAGGAGCTGCCCCTGCTCGCACGGCTCGACCGCGACACCGGCGACCGGCTGACGGTCGTCGGCCTCGACGTGCGCGACGCCGACCCCGACGCCGCGGTCGCGCTCGCCCGACGCTCGGGCGTCACCTACCCGCAGCTGTCCGACCCGACCTTCCGCACGCGCGGTGCCTTCCGGGTGCTCGGCCTGCCGCAGACGGTCTTCGTCGACGCGCAGGGCAGGATGGTCGCCACCGAGCGGGTGCCGTACACCTCCTACGCCGACCTGACCGGTGCCGTCCGTCGACACCTGGAGGTGCAGCCGTGAGTCCTGAGTCCTCCGCCGACTCGCCGACGTCCGGTGGCGTGGCCGACGGCCTGCCCGAGTGGCTGCGCCCGCTCGCCGAGCTGGCCGGCTCCGTGCAGGCCGAGCAGCTCGCGCCGCGCTTCCCGCACCCGCCGGCCGACGCCCGTCCGGCCGCAGTCCTCATCTGCTTCGCCGACGGCCCCGACGGGCCCGAGCTGCTGCTCACCGAGCGAGCCCCGACGCTGCGCAACCACGCCGGCCAGATCTCGTTCCCGGGCGGCGCGTGCGACCCCGGCGACGCCGACGCCGCAGCCACGGCGCTGCGCGAGGCCGACGAGGAGGTCGGGCTCGACCCGGCCGAGGTCACGGTGTTCGGCATCCTGCCGACGCTCTGGCTGCCGCCCAGCAATTTCGCGGTCACCCCGGTCCTCGGCTACTGGCGCAGGCCCCGACAGCTGGCCGCCGTCTCGACGGCCGAGGTGGGACGCGTCCTGCACCACCCGCTGCACCTGCTGGTCGACCCCGAGCGGCGGTTCAGCGTCGAGCACCCGTCCGGGTGGCGCGGGCCGGCCTTCGAGATCGGCACCGAGATGCCGCTGTGGGGCTTCACGGCCGGCATCATCTCCCGTCTGTTCGAGCGGCTCGGCTGGGCCCAGCCCTGGGACGAGTCGGTCGTCCACCCGCTGCCCACCCCACCCCAGGAGCGCCCGTGAGCTCGCTCGACCTCGTCATCGCCGTCGTCGTGGTGGCGTACGCCGTCTCCGGCTACCTGCAGGGCTTCGTGGTCAACCTGGTCGCCACCGCCGGTCTCGTCCTCGGCGGGCTCGGCGCCATCTGGGTCGTGCCGCACCTGCTCGACCGGCAGAACGGCACCCTGACGACGTCGCTGCTGGCGCTCGGGCTGGTCATCGGTGCCGCCGCGATCGGCCAGGCCATCGGCACCTACATCGGCACCGACCTGCGCGGGGGGCTCACCGCGGGCCCGCTGCGCACGGTCGACGCCGTCGGCGGGGCCGCCCTGAGCGTCGTCGGCGTGCTCATCGCGTCGTGGGCGCTCGGCTACGCGGTCAGCGGCACCTCGATCCCGTGGCTGGCGAAGGCCGCACGCGACTCGACCGTGCTCGCGAAGGTCAACGACGTCATGCCGTCGACCGCCACCGACACGCTGCGCGCGTTCAGCCGCACGCTCGACGCCAACCTCTTCCCGCGCTACATCGACCCGTTCGCCGACGAGGAGATCGCCGCCGTCGGCCCGCCCGACGCCGCCACCCTGTCCCAGCCGGGCGTGCAGCAGGCCTCGCGCAGCGTCGTGAAGATCGTGGGCTCCGCCGAGTGCGGCCGGGGGATCGAGGGGTCGGGCTTCGTCTACGCGCCGGGCCGGGTCATGACGAACGCGCACGTCGTCGCGGGTGTCGACCAGCCGGTGGTCACCGTGGAGGGCGAGCGTCGCCTCGACGGGCGGGTCGTCGTCTTCGACCCCGAGCTCGACCTCGCCGTCATCGCCACCGACGACCTCGGCGTACCGGCGCTGCGCTTCGACACGCAAGGGACGGCAGGCCAGGAGGCGGCCGTGCTCGGCTACCCCGAGAACGGGCCGTTCGACGCGCGGGCGGCGCGTATCCGCTCCCAGCTCACGCTGCGCAGCCCCGACATCTACGACCGGGGGCAGGTGCTGCGCGAGGCGTTCTCCGTGCGCAGCCTCGTCCGGTCCGGCAACTCCGGCGGCCCGCTGGTCTCGACCGAGGGCACCGTGCTGGGCGTCATCTTCGCGGCGTCGATCTCCGACAGCTCCACCGGCTACGCGGTCACCGCGGAGCAGGCGCAGGACGACGCGCGCGCCGGCCGCTCGGCGACCCAGCAGGTCGACACCGGACGGTGCGCCTGATGCGCGGGTTCCTGGCGGCCGTGTCGGGGCTCGTGGCGGTCGTCGCGCTCGCGGTGGCGCTCCCGGCCGCGTGGGTGGCGGCGTCGGTGGCCGACGAGGACGGGTTCGTCTCGCTGTCGCGCGACGTGGTCACCGACGGTGCGGTGCAGGACGCCGCCTCGGACCTGCTGACCACGCGGCTCGAGCGCGAGGCCGGCCTGCCGGCGCAGCTGGCCGAGACCGGGCGCCGGCTGCTCGAGCGGGCCACCGACCGCGTGTTCGACGACCCGCAGCTGTCGGGTGCGTGGGCGCAGACGCTGCGCCGCACCCATGCCGCGCTGCTCGACGACCCCGCCGCGGCCTCGGGGCAGGTGCCCGTCCCCCTCGACCTCGCGCCGCTGGCGCGGCTCGCGGCCGAGCGCACCGACGGTCTCGTCGACGCCCCCGACCGGCTCGTGGTCGAGCTGCCCGGCGGACCCGACGCGCGGGCGCTGCGTCTGGTCGATGAGTCCCCGGGGCTCGCGCTGGCCGCGGGTCTCGTCGCGGCGGTCGGTGCACTGGTGGCGCTGCTCGTGGCCCGGCGCCGTGGTGTGGCGCTGGTGTGGCTCGGGGTGGGCGCGGCGTGGTCGTCGCCCTCGTCGGGCGGCGCTCCGCCTGACCCCCGTCGCGAGATTCCCAGGTCGACCTGGGAATCTCCACCGAGCGTGGGAATCTCACGCAGGCCCGGAGAGCTTTCCGGGTATCGCTGGGATTCCCGTGCTTCGCGACCGGTTCCGGCCCCCGGGTGAAGGGGCCAGCGGGTCAGCGCCGGGGAGCGGCGTGCTGGCCCTTCAGGGCGCCGGGGATCTTCTTGGCCGTGTCGATGGTCTTCTGCGGCGCACGGATCTTCTTGATGAGCCGCACGCCGACGAGCACGAGCACGACGGCCAGCAGCACGTAGACGCCGGCGACGATGAGGAAGCACCACGCGGGGTGCAGACCGGTCATGCTCAGGAAGAACGCGAACGCGATCGAGACGAAGATCAGGACGAGCAGGCCGAGGAAGCCGGCCACGGCGAACAGAGCCGCGCCCACGCCGCCGGCCTTCGCGCTCACCACGAGCTCGCTCTTGGCGAGGGCGACCTCGGCCTGGACGAGGGCGGAGATGTCGCGACTGGCGTCGGCGACCAGCCGGCCGACGGTCGGCTCGTCCTGCTCGGGCAGCATCGGTCGCACGGGCTCGCGGTTCGCTCGCTGACGGTCGCTCATGAGGCCGAGCCTACAAGCGGGAGCCGGTGGTGCGCGCGGCCACCGGGGCCGGCGACGCCGTGGGCGGTCAGGCGCCGAGCAGACGCAGGAGCACGCCGGCCACGGAGGCGCCGGCGATGACGGAGGCGGAGAACACGAGGTCGAGACGGGTGGTGGTGTCCATGGCTCCAGCGTGTCCGGGCCGGGTGAGAGGACGCTGAACGGAACCTGGCCGTCACCTGTCGGTCCGAGGACACCTGGAGGACACCCCCACGCGACGCCTGCACGCACGACGCCCCGCGACCCGGGGGTCGCGGGGCGTCGGGAGGCCTGCCTCAGTCCTCGTCGGCCTTCGCGCCGCTCATGCCGGCGGTGATGAGGTCCATGACGGAGGAGTCGGCCAGCGTCGTCGCGTCGCCGACCTCGCGGTTCTCGGCGACGTCGCGCAGCAGGCGGCGCATGATCTTGCCCGAGCGGGTCTTGGGCAGCTCGGGCACGACCATGACCTGGCGCGGCTTGGCGATCGGGCCGATCTCCTTGCCGACGTGGTTGCGCAGCTCGGCCACGACGTCCTCTCCACCGTCCCCTGCGGACTCGCGCAGGATGACGAACGCGCACACGGCCTGGCCGGTGGTCTCGTCGGCCGCGCCCACGACGGCCGCCTCGGCCACCTTCGGGTGCGAGACGAGCGCCGACTCGATCTCGGTCGTCGACAGTCGGTGGCCCGAGACGTTCATGACGTCGTCGACGCGTCCGAGCAGCCAGATGGCGCCGTCGTCGTCCTTCTTCGCCCCGTCGCCGGCGAAGTAGTAGCCCTGGGCCTTGAACCGCGACCAGTAGGTCTCGACGTAGCGGTCGTCGTCGCCCCAGATGGTGCGCAGCATCGACGGCCACGGCTCGGTGATCACGAGGTAGCCGCCCTCGCCGTTGCCCACGGGAGTGCCGGCGTCGTCGACGACCTCGGCGGTGACGCCCGGGAACGCCGTCATGGCCGATCCGGGCTTGGCGGCGGTGACGCCGGGCAGCGGGGTGATCATGTGGGCGCCGGTCTCGGTCTGCCACCAGGTGTCGACGATCGGGGCGCTGCCGCCGCCGATGTTCTCGCGGTACCAGACGTAGGCCTCGGGGTTGATGGACTCGCCCACCGTGCCCAGCACGCGCAGGCTCGACAGGTCGTGCTCGGCGGGGATCTGCTCGCCCCACTTCATGCACGTGCGGATGGCGGTGGGCGCCGTGTAGAACAGCGAGACTTTCTTGTCGGCGATGATCTCCCACCAGCGACCCTTGTGCGGGGTGTCGGGCGTGCCCTCGTAGAGCACCTGCGTCGCGCCGTTGGCCGTCGGACCGTAGGTGATGTAGGAGTGGCCGGTGATCCAGCCGACGTCGGCCGTGCACCAGTAGACGTCGTCGTCCTTGTGGTCGAAGGTCGCCCAGAACGTGTACGCCGCCTGGGTCAGGTAGCCCGCCGACGTGTGCAGGATGCCCTTGGGCTTGCCGGTGGTGCCGGAGGTGTACATGACGAACAGCGGGTGCTCGCTGTCGAACTCGGTGAACCGGTGGTCGGTCGAGGACTCGTCGACCACCTCGTGCCACCAGACGTCGACGTCGCCGTTCCACGGCACGTCCTCGCCGGTGCGGCGCACCACGAGCACGTTCTCGACGGGCGAGGCGTCGCCGAGCTTCGCCAGGGCCTCGTCGACGGCCGGCTTGAGCGACGACGGCTTCCCACGACGGTAGCCGCCGTCGGCGGTGATGACGAGCTTGGCCTCGCAGTCCTCGACGCGGCTGGCGAGCGCGTCGGAGGAGAACCCGCCGAACACGACGGTGTGCACGGCGCCCACGCGGGCCGAGGCGAGCATGGCGACCACGGCCTCGGGGATCATCGGCATGTAGATGGCGATGCGGTCGCCGGCCTCGACGCCGAGCTCCTCGATCGCGTTCGCCGCCTTCGAGACCTCGTCCTTGAGCTCGGCGTAGGTGAGGTCGCGGGTGTCGCCGGGCTCGCCGACGAAGTGGATGGCGACCTTGTCGCCGTGGCCGGCCTCGACGTGGCGGTCGACGCAGTTGTAGGCGACGTTGAGCTTGCCGCCGACGAACCACTGCGCGAACGGCGGGTTGCTCCAGTCGAGCACCTCGTCGAAGTCGGTGCCCCACGTCAGGCGGCGCGCGGCGTCGGCCCAGAAGCCGAGCCGGTCCTGCGCGGCGCGGTCGTAGACGTCGGCGGTGACGTTGGCCTGCGCGGCCAGCTCGGCCGGCGGCTCGAAGACGCGGTCCTCGCGGGACAGGTTGCTGATGCCGTGCTCGCTCACTAGTTCTCCTCGGGTGGGGGATACCTTTGCATCGTTGCGCACGTCACAGGGTCGTTCAACTGGGGTTGCGGGGAGGTTGGTCCCGCGAGGCGCCGGACGCTCGACGGCGGCCGACACCGGCACCGGGAGCGCTGGTGCGTCCCGGGCCGGCGTCGGCCCGCGCCTCAGGGTCGGCGGCTCACTTCTCGGCGCCCGCGCCGGTCAGCGAGCGCACCTGCAGCTCCGCGAAGCGGGCCTCGCTCTCGGTCTCCTTCGACGTGACGGTGCCCAGCCAGCCCATGAGGAAGCCGAAGGGGATTGAGACGATGCCGGGGTTCTGCAGCGGGAACCACGCGAAGTCGACGTCCGTCAACAGGGCGGTCTCCGAGCCCGACACGACGGGGCTGAAGATCACCAGGCCGACGGCCGAGACGAGGCCGCCGTAGATGCTCCACGTGGCGCCGCGCGTGTTGAAGCGCTTCCAAAACAGGTTGTAGAGCAGGGCCGGCAGGTTCGCCGACGCGGCCACCGCGAACGCGAGCGCCACGAGGAACGCGACGTTCAGGCTCTGCCCCGGGATGGCCAGGGCGATGGCGACACCGCCGATGACGAACGCCGCGATGCGGGCCACCTTGACCTCCTGCTCGCCCGTGACGTCGCCCTTCTTGATCACGCTGGCGTAGAGGTCGTGCGCCACCGACGAGGCGGACGTGAGCGTGAGCCCGGCGACCACGGCGAGGATCGTCGCGAACGCCACGGCGGAGATCAGCGCGAGCAGGATCGCACCCCCGGTCGTGCCCGACCCGCCGCCCACGGCCTCGGCCAGCAGCGGGGAGGCCAGGTTGCCGCCCGACTCGACGACGCGCTCCTTGGCGTCTCCCGTGACGAGGGCCGCGGCGCCGAAGCCGAGGATGAGCGTCAGCAGGTAGAACGTGCCGATGATGCCGATGGCCCACAGCACCGACACGCGGGCCTGCTTGGCGGTCGGGACGGTGTAGAAGCGCACGAGGATGTGCGGCAGGCCGGCGGTGCCCAGCACGAGGGCGATGCCGAGCGAGACGAAGTCGATCTTGCTCGTGAGGCTCACGCCGTACTTGAGACCGGGCTCGAGGAAGGCGCTGCCCTGGCCGCTGTTCTCGGCGGCCGTCCCGAGCAGGTCGGAGAGGTTGAAGTCGAACTTCGCCAGGACGAGCGCGGAGATGAGGATCGTGCCGAACATCAGCAGCACGGCCTTGACGATCTGCACCCACGTGGTGCCCTTCATGCCGCCGAAGACGACGTACACGATCATCAGCACGCCGACGCCGGCGATCGTCAGGTTCTTCGCCGCGGCGGAGTCGACGCCGAGCAGCAGGGCCACGAGGGCACCCGCGCCGACCATCTGCGCCAGCAGGTAGAAGATCGAGACCACGATGGTCGACGTCGCGGCGGCGGTGCGCACGGGCGTCTGGCGCATGCGGTAGGCGAGCTGGTCGGCCATCGTGAACCGTCCGGAGTTGCGCAGCAGCTCGGCGATGAGCAGCAGGGCCACCAGCCAGGCCACGAGGAACCCGATCGAGTACAGGAAGCCGTCGTAGCCGGACAGCGCGATCGCGCCGGAGATGCCGAGGAACGACGCCGCCGACATGTAGTCGCCGCCGATGGCGAAGCCGTTCTGGAAGCCGCTGAACGAGCGGCCACCCGCGTAGTAGTCGGCGGCTGTCTTGGTGTTGCGGCTCGCCCAGAAGGTGATGCCGACGGTCAGGAGCACGACGAGGACGAACAGCGTGCCGGTGAGGGCCTGGTGGTTGCCGGAGTCGGAGGCCGCGAGGAGCGCGTCGGGTCGGTTCATCGTCCGACCTCCCGCTCGAAGTCGTCGAGGAGGTCGGCGGCGATCGGGTCCATCGCCCGCGCGGAGTAGCGCGCGTAGACCCAGGCGATGCCGAAGGTCGTGACGAACTGCAGCAGCCCGAACAGCAGGGCCACGTTGATCGTCCCGAACACCTGGGTGCCCATCAGGCCGGGCGCCCAGTTCGAGCACACGACGTACAGGAGGTACCAGAGCATGAAGCCGACCGTCATCGGGACGACGAACCTCAGGTAGTTGTTGCGGAGCTGTGTGAACTCCTCGGAGTCGTGGATGCGCTCGTAGGCCGCATGGACCTCGGGCGTGAGCTTCTCGGCCACGGGGGACACCTCGCTTCTCGGGACCGGCGCGCACCGGGTGTGACGCGCGTCCCACCGCAGGACGCTAGAAGCGCCGTCCACTGTGCGCCAGGTCACAACCCCGGTGGTGCGCTCGGGGTGCCGCTGCCTGCGCCGTGCGGCGCGCTGCCCTCGACGAACGGTGGGTGCGGCGCGACGAGCGGCGCCGTGGTCAACCGTCAGCGGCGGACGTCGACGCGCTCGGGGGTGTGCAGGCGCACCATCGTCCGCGCCACCGTGGTGGGGACGCGCGAGCGGGTCAGCAGGGAGACGCCCACCATGAGCCCGAAGCCGAGGGGCACGCTCCACAGCGCGGGCTGGCCGACGAGGGTGCCGACCCAGCCGCCGGGACGGTCTGAGATGGCGACCACCGTGGCGAGCAGCGCGGCGAGCCCGCCGCCGGCCATGCCCGCCAGGGCTCCTGGTGCGGTGAGGCCGCGCCACCAGATGCCCAGCACCAGCAACGGGCAGAACGTCGACGCCGCGAGCGCGAACGCGAAGGTCACGGAGCTCGCGACGGGGATCGGCTCGGCGGCGAGCGCCAGGCCCAGCGGGACGAGGACGCAACCGGCTGCCGCGAGCCGCAGCGAGGAGATGGGGGAGAGGCGTCCCGCGAGGGGACCGGCCGAGAGGCTCTGGCCGACGACGCCCGCGATCGCCATGGTGAGGCCCGACGACGTCGACAGGAAGGCCGCGAACGCGCCGGCGGTGACCAGGGCGGAGAGCACGTCGCCCAGCCCGCCGCCGAGCACCCGCGCCGGCAGCTCGAGCACCACGGTGTCGGCGCGGCCGGCCGCCACCAGGTCGGAGGCGTACACCCGACCGAGGACGCCGTAGACCGTCGGCAGGAGGTAGAACCCGCCGATGAGGCCCAGAACGATGAGCGTCGTGCGGCGTGCGGCGTGGCCGTCGGGGTTGGTGTAGAACCGCACCACCACGTGCGGGAGCCCCATCGTGCCGAGGAAGGTGGCCACGAGCACCGAGTAGGTCGTGTAGAGGCCCTGCGCGTCGGTCGTGCTCCAGGGCGCGAACCACGCGTCGGGCGCCACCGGCGAGGGCGTGCCGTCGAGCGCCCACGCCCGCAGCAGGAAGACGGCGGGCACGAGCAGCGCGGTGAGCTTGAGCCAGTACTGGAACGCCTGCACGAAGGTGATGCTGCGCATGCCGCCGGCGACCACGTTCACGACGACGATGCCGGCCACGAGCACCATGCCGACCCAGTCGGGGCTGCCCGAGACCGACCGCAGCGTCAGGCCGGCGCCCTGGAACTGCGGCATGAGGTAGAGCCAGCCGACCCCGACGACGAGCAGCGTGGCCGCCCGGCGCACCGCGACCGACTGGAGCCGCACCTGCGCGAAGTCGGGGATCGTGTAGGCGCCCGAGCGACGCAGGGGTGCCGCGACGAGCACGAGCAGCAGCAGGTAGCCGGTCGTCCACCCGATCGGGTACCAGAGCACGTCGGGCCCGGAGGTGAGCACGAGCCCCGCCACGCCGAGGAACGAGGCGGCCGACAGGTACTCGCCGCCGATCGCCGAGCTGTTGAGCGACGGCGACACCGACCGTGAGGCCACGTAGAAGTCGCTGGTCGTGCGGCTCACCCGCAACCCGAAGGCGCCGATGCCGAGGGTGGTGAGCGAGACCAGCGCGACGGCCACGGCGGCGTGGGTGGTGCTCACCGGGGCACGTCCTCGACCGACCCGGGGTCGACCAGGTCGGTGAAGTCGGCCTCGGCGCGCTCGGAGCGTCGGACGTACACCCACCCCAGCGCGAGCAGCGCCGGGTACACGACGACGCCGAGCAGGAGCCACGGCAGCGGGACCGGTCCGAGGCGGGCGTCGGCGACGTCGGGCACGAGGGCGAAGACGAGCGGCAGGCTCCCGAGGCCGAGCGCGAGGGCGGCGACGACCGCGAGCGCCGACCGCAGCTGGGTCGACACGAGCGAGCGCACGTAGACGTCGCCGACCCCGGTCTCCTCGTCGATCTCCTGCCGTGCGCTGCGACGCCCGTGCGGCGCGACCGCCGACGTCAGCGGGCTCGTGACCCGGACGCGACCGCCGGGCCCGTCGGCGCGCTCCGGCACGTCACCGGCTCCGCTCGTGGATCAGGTCGCGCAGGGTCGGCGTGTGGCGGCGCGAGACCTGCAGCTCGACGACGCCGTCGCCGTGCGGCACCACCACGCTGCAGCGGCCCGCCTGCATGCGCACCTCGCGCACGTGCGCGAGGTTCACGGCGCTGCTGCGGTGGATCCGCACGAAGCCGACGTCCTCCCAGTCGGAGACGAGGCCGGTGAGCGGCGTGCGGACCAGGTGCCCGGCGCCGTCCGCGGTGTGCAGCCGGACGTAGTCGCCCTGGGCCTCCACGTGGGTCACCGTGGACCGCCGGACGAAGCGGGTGACGCCGCCGAGCTCGACGGCGATCGTCTCGTCCGCCTCCGGAGCGGGGTCGCCCTGGTCGACCGCGCGCCGGATGCTCTCGCGCAGCCGCTCCTCCCGGATGGGCTTGAGCAGGTAGTCGAGGGCGCCCAGCTCGAACGCCTCGAGCGCATGACCCTCGTGCGCGGTGACGAAGACGACGCGCGGCGGGGTGCGGAACTGCCCGACGACGCGGGCGATGTCGATGCCCGAGAGCCCGGGCATGGCGATGTCGAGGAAGAGGAGGTCGACGGCGCCGCCCTCCAGTCGGCGCAGCGCCTCGGCGCCGGAGCGGGCGGTGTGCACCGCACCGACCCGCGGGTCGCGCTCGAGGAGGTAGACGAGCTCGTCGAGCACCGGCTGCTCGTCGTCGACGACGAGGGTCCGCAGCGCGGCAGCGGGCTCGGGCGCGACGTCGTCCATGCGGGGGAGTGTAGGCCCCGTCCCTCCCCGCGTTCTGTGGACCTGACGACGGTCTCGGCGCCGGATTCCGTCACCAGGTCCACGAAACGCGGGGAGGGGAGGGGGACGCGGAGGGAGGGGAAGGGCGGGGGTCAGTCGGGGTCGCCGAGGCCGCGGGCGGCGAGGGCGTCGCCGACGGCGTGCGCGTGGGCGACCGTGCGCACCGCGAAGGGGGTCAAGGTCGCGCGCGGGCTGCGCTCGAGGCCGCGAGCCTTGGCCGCCTCGCGTGTCTGCGTGAACAGCGTCGTCACCACGGGGATCGAGGAGATCGCGAGGGAGAAGGTCAGCGCGACACGCTCGGGGTCGACGCCGAAGGGCCGCAGCACGCGGGCGGCGCGCACGACGGCGTCGAGCAGGTCGTCGGTCGGGGTCGTCGCGGTGAACGTCGTGGCGAGCACGACCAACGTGAGGGTGGTGGCCACGACCTCGACCGCCACCGGCCAGCCCCGCTGCCACGTCTGCAGCGCCGCCACGACCCCCAGCAGCACGAGCAGGGGTCGGACACCGAGCGCCAGGCTGCGCGCAGGCACGCCAGCGTGCAGCGCGACGCCCAGGGCGGCCGCGAGGGCGAGCAGCGGGAGCCACGGGCCCTGCAGGGCGACGACCCCGACGCCGAGCAGCACGAGGCCCAGCGGCTTGCGACCGGTGGGCAGGCGGTGCCAGACGGTGTCGCCGGGGACCTGCAGGCCGAGCGGCAGGCTCCTCACCGTGCGCGCCTCACGACAGTGCACTCTCGACGTAGTGCGCGACCGCGCGCTCGGGGTCGTCGTCGCACGTCACGCGGCCGTCCTCGACGACCAGCGCCCGGTCGCAGCGCCGCGCCAGGTCGAGGTCGTGCGTGACGAGCAGCAGCTGCTGCTCCATCGACAGCAGGCGCTCCTGCACCGCGCGCGCGTTGCGCAGGTCGAGCAGGGTGGTCGGCTCGTCGGCGACCACGACCGTGGGCTCGCAGGCCAGGACGCCCGCGATCGCCAGCAGCTGCTGCTGGCCGCCGGAGAGGGCGTGCACGGAGGTGTCGGCGCGGTCGGCGAGCCCGATGTCGGCCAGCACCGCCCGGGCGCGCGCCTCCCGCTCGCGCTTGTCCTTCACGTGCCGACGCAGCGACAGGGCGACGTCCTCCAGCACGGTCGGCATGACGAGCTGGGCCGCCGGCTGGGTGAACACGAACCCGACCCGGCGGCGCACCGCGGGGCCGTCGGTCGCGACGTCGAGGCCGTCCACGCGGACCGTGCCCGACGCTGCCGAGACGAGCCCGTTGACCAGCCGGGCGAGGGTCGACTTGCCCGAGCCGTTGGCGCCCACGACGACGACGCGGCGCTCCGTCAGGCGCGCCGTGACGTCGCGCAGGAGCACGACCTCGCCGTCCGCCGTCGGGGCGGTGACGGTGACGTCGTCGAGCTCGATGGTCGCCATGACGCCAGTCTCGCCCACCTGCGGGCGGGGCCGCTCAGCGACGGGCCAGCAGCTGCGGGAACGCGCGGTGCACGGCAGCCGCGACCACGGCGGCGAGCACCAGCTTGACGAGGTCGGCCGGGACGTAGACGGCGGTCGCCTTGACGGTGGGCAGGTAGGGCGTGTCGCTGTAGAGGGCGATGCCGAGGGCGCCGACCAGCCAGCACACGACCTCGCCCACGAGCCCGCCGACCAGCACGACCGCCGTCGTCACGGCGAGTCCCGCGGCGCGGGCGCGCTGCACCGCGAGCCCCACGACGAGGGCGACGAGGGGGAAGGAGACGAGGTATCCGGCCGTCGGTCCGGCGAACGGTGCGAGGCCGCCCACCGGTCCGGCGAAGACGGGCACCCCGACCGCCCCGACGGCGAGGTAGAGGGCGACGGCGAGGAAGCCGCGCACGGGTCCGAGCACGGCGCCGGCGAGGAAGACGCCGAAGAGCTGCAGCGTGACGGGCACCCCGTTGACGCCGAAGGGCAGCGCCGCGACGACGGAGCACACCGCGACGAGCGCGGCGAAGACGGCGACGAGGGCGAGATCGGTGGTGGTGAGGCTGCGGCGGCGCGCGGTCGTGGTGCTGCTCATGGCGGGACGGTCCTTCGTTCCTGAACGACGTTCAGGTGAACGTCGTTCGGTAGTGTGGCACACCGGTCGACCGAGCGGGAGGGGCAACCACGTGGCGAACAGCCTGGACGACGTCGTGTCCGGCGCGCTGCGGGTGCTCGACGCCTACGGCCTGGAGTACTGCACGATGCGCCGCGTGGCCGGCGAGCTCGGCGTGCAGCCCAGCGCGCTGTACCACCACGTCGCCGACAAGCAGACCCTGCTCGGCCTCATGGCCGACCGCGTCGTGGCGCCGGTCGAGGTCGACGCCGACCTCGCGGCGACGTCGCAGCGGCTGCGCACCGCCATGCTCGCCGTCCGCGACGGCGCCGAGGTCGTGGCCACGACGGCCGCGTTCCGGCTCGGGCAGTTCGCGCTCGAGACCGCGCTGGCCGACCACAGCGACCGCGACGTGGCCCGCACGCTGCTGCTCTACGTCGTCGGGCACACGCAGGCCACCCAGCTGCACCGCCAGGCCGCCGCCGTCGGGATCGTCGAGGCCGATCCCGACCTCGACGCCTCCTTCGAGCGCGGCCTCGCGATCATCCTGCGCTGAGCGCGCGGCACCTCCGGGGGAGGAGCGACGTCACCAGGAGCGGTGCAGCGGGCGTCCCTCGTCGTACCCGGCGGTGCTCTGCAGGCCGACGACGGCCCGCTCGGCGAACTCGGCCAGGCTCCGGGCGCCGGCGTAGGTGAAGCTCGAGCGCACCCCGGCGGTGATGCCGTCGACGAGGTCCTCCACGCCGGGACGCTCCGGGTCGAGGTACATGCGCGACGTCGAGATGCCCTCCTCGAACAGCGCCATGCGCGCCTTCTCGAAGCCGGCGGCGTCGCGGGTGCGGTTCGCGACGGCGCGCGAGCTCGCCATGCCGAAGGACTCCTTGTAGGCGCGTCCGTCGGCGTCGTGGCGCAGGTCGCCCGGGCTCTCGTGCGTGCCCGCGAACCAGGAGCCGATCATGACGCTCGCGGCGCCGGCCGCCAGCGCGAGCGCGACGTCGCGCGGGTAGCGCACACCGCCGTCGGCCCACACGTGGGCGCCGACCTCGGCCGCGGCCGCCGCGCACTCGAGCACGGCCGAGAGCTGCGGGCGACCGACGCCGGTCATCATCCGGGTGGTGCACATGGCGCCCGGGCCGACGCCGACCTTGAGGATGTCGGCACCGGCCGCCGCCAGGTCGCGCACGCCGTCGGCCGAGACGACGTTGCCGGCCGCGATCGGGATGCGTCGTCCGGTGGCGGCCTCGTGCGCGTCGCGGGCGGCCCGGACGAGGGGCAGGGCGTCGAGCATCTTCTGCTGGTGGCCGTGCGCGGTGTCGACGACGAGCACGTCGACGCCCGTCGCGAGCAGCGCGTCGGTCTTGGCGCGCACGTCGCCGTTGATGCCGACGGCCGCGCCGACGACGAGACGTCCGTCCGGGTCGACGGCCGGCGTGTAGATGGTGGAGCGCAGCGCGCCCTTGCGCGTGACGACGCCGACGAGCTCGCCGCCGTCGAGCACGGGTGCCAGCGAGAGGTGGTTGCCGGCGAGCACGTCGAAGTACTCGCGCGCCTCGAGCCCGGCCTCGACCGTGCGGACGTCGGTCGACATGATCTCGTGCACCTGCGCGAACCGGTCGACCTCGGCGCCGTCGCGCTCGGTGACCACGCCGAGCGGCTTGCCGTCCTCGACCACGACCACCGCGCCGTGCGAGCGCTTCGGCAGCAGGCTCAGCGCCTCGCCGACGGTGGTGCTCGGCGGGACCGTGACCGGCGTGTCGTACAGCGTGTGGGCGGCCTTGACCCGCGCGACGGTCGACGCGACGACGTCGGCGGGGATGTCCTGCGGGATGATCGCGATGCCGCCGCGGCGCGCGATCGTCTCGGCCATGCGCCGCCCGGACACGGCGGTCATGTTCGCCACGACGAGCGGGACGGTCGTGCCGGTGCCGTCGCTCGTCGAGAGGTCGACGTCGAAGCGCGAGGTGACCGCCGAGTGCCGCGGCACCATGAACACGTCGTTGTACGTCAGGTCGTGCGTCGGCTGCAGGCCGTTGAGGAACTCCACTCCCCGAAGTGTACGGGCGGGCGCGCGGGCGGTTCGCCGCTCAGGTCCAGTCGACGTCCGACCGCACCACGCGGGCCGGGGAGCCGGCGACCATCGACCGCGGCTCCTCGACCGAGCGGGTGACGACGGCTCCGCCCGCGACGATGCAGCCGTCGGCGATGGTCACGCCCTTGAAGATCATCGCGCGGCTGCCGACCCACACGTGGTCGCCGATCGTGATCGGGGCGGAGGAGGGGCCGTCGGGCACGTGGCCGCCACTGCCGTGACGGTGGAAGTCGTCGTCGACGATCTGCACGCCCCAGCCGATCGCGCAGTCCGCCCCGATGCTCACGCCCTGCGTGGACACGACCGTGCAGTCGGGGGAGACGTAGGTGCGCGGCCCGACCGTGACGACCGCGTCGGGTCCGACGTCCCAGCGGTTGCCCGCGGCGATCGCGGCGTTGCCCTCGAACGTCAGGCGGCCGCGCAGCCGCAGGACCGACCTCTCCCGGCCGTGGAGGAAGCCGTAGAAGCCGGCACCCAGGAACACGCGGGAGCCGCGCCGGACGGTGAGCCGCGAGGCGCCGACGATGCGGAAGCGACCTCCGACGACGACGGGGGTGCGGTGGCGCAGCGTCGCGCGCAGCGTGCGGACCAGGGACGCGCGGAAGGGGCCGACGAGCAGGCCGAGGACGGTGGAGCGGATGGCGGACGTCCTTCCGGCGGGCCCGGGCGGGCGGGGGTCTGGCCCGCCCACCCTAGGACATCGGCGTGGAGGCGGAGGTGGATCCGCCGACGGCGCCGCACCGTCGTATCCTCGGGCGCGACCCCAGGATCGGAGCAGCGATGGCGAGCACGGCCCCCGTCCGCATTCACGGTCCGCTGCCCCCGCCCGTGACCGGCGCGGCACGGGTCACGGACCTGATGGCCGCAGAGCTGCGCTCCCGCGGCGCCCGGCTGGAGCTGAACGACTCCAACGACGCGGTCGGCCCGCTGCGTCGCGTCGGTCGGCTGGTGCGGGGCCTGCTGCGCCTCTGCGTGGCGCGGCGTGGGTCGGTCTACGTCGGCGGCGCCGGCGGGGAGCTGCTGCACTACCAGGCCCTGGTGGTGGGGCTGGCCCGTCGGCGAGGGTTGCGCGTCGTCTTCCACCACCACAACTCCAGCTACCTGGACACGCCGGTGCCGGCGATGCAGAGGCTGGTGCGCTGGGGTGGCTCGTCGGTGCGTCACGTCGTGCTCGGCGACGTCATGGCCGACCGGCTGCGCCGCACCTACCCGCTCGCGCAGGACGTCGTGGTCTGCTCCAACGCCGCGCTCCTCGCCCCGGTCGACCGGTCGCCGCACCCGCCGCACGGCAGGGTCGTGCTCGGCCACCTGAGCAACCTCACGCTCGAGAAGGGGCTGCAGGACGTCGTCGACGCGGCGGTCCGCGCGCGCGACGCGGGGCTCGACTGCACCCTCGTCCTCGCCGGTCCGTGTGCGGACGAGGCAGCCGCTGCAGTGGTCGCGACCGCACGGGAGAGCCTCGGCGACGCCCTCGTGGTCACGGGACCCCTCGACCACGAGGGCGTCGAGCGCTTCTACGCCGACGTCGACCTGTTCGTGTTCCCCAGCCGCTACCGCAACGAGGCCGAGCCGCTCGTCGTGCTCGACGCGATGCGCCACGGCGTGCCGTCGGTGGCTGTCGACGTCGGCTGCCTCGCCGAGCTCGTCCCGGCGCCGCTCCTGGTCCCGCTCGACGGCGACGTGGGGGCCGTGGTGCTGGACGTGCTGCGGCAGGGGCTGCCCGACGGTGCCGACGCCCAGCAGCGGTTCACCGCCAGGCGGGAGCGTGCCCTCGAGGCGCGCACCGCCGTCGTGGAGCACCTGCTCGGCGGTTCCTGAGGGTCCTGCGGGGCCCGTTCAGCGGGCGAGCGCACGGTGGCGCCGCTGGAGCTCCTCGTGCAGGTTCACGGCCCAGCCTCGTGAGCTCGTGCGCATCCCGAGGCCGACGCTCACGGCCGACATCTGCCCGAGCCGCTCCGGGTCGAGCGAGGCCACCTGCAGCATCCGCTCCGCCAGGGCCTCCGCGTCGCCCCCGGGCACGGTCCAGCCGTTCTGCCCGTCCTGCACGAACGGCGGTGCCGCCCCCACGAAGTAGGTGGTGATGATCGGCAGCCCGCTGAGCGCGCCCTCGTGCAGCGTGACCCCGTACGGCTCCTCCCTCGACGGCACGACCAGGCACGACGAGGCACGCATGCGCTCGGCCACCTCGGCGGGCTGCTGGAAGCCCAGCATGGTGACGCCCTCGAGCCCGTCGAACGCGCCGGCGAGGGGTCCGATGCCGGCGACGTCGAGGTCCCACGGGTCCGTCGAGCGACTGCGGTAGAGGCGGTACGCCTCCGCGAGCACGTCGGCGCCCTTGTGGTGCACCAGGCGCAGGGCGGCCAGGAAGCGTCGACGTCCGGCGACCTCCTCGCCCGCGCGGGCGGGCGAGCCGAAGACGGTGGTGTCCGCGCTGAGCGACCCGCGGATCACGTCGCCCTCGCCGAAGCCGAGCCGGCGGGCGAAGAACTCGGTGCGGTCACTCGGCACCATCACGCAGTCGAAGAGGGAGCGCACCCACCACGGCGCGACCGCACGGCCGAGCCACTGCTTGGGGATGTTGCGCCAGACGTTGTCCATCCAGAGCACCCGCAGCGTGCCGGGCGGCAGTGCCTTGACCGCCTCGCGGTAGGGGCCGTAGTGCCAGGAGTGCATGAGCACGGCGTCGGGGGTGAAGGCGCGCACCACGTCGCGCACCTCCCCGTCGGCCGGGGCCTCGTGCCACAGGTGGACCTGGGCGTACTCGCGGAAGCGGTGCGACGTGTACGCGGTGTCCGACGTCTCGCTCTCGGTGACCACCAGCAGCTCAACCCCGCGGGCGGCGAGCTCGCGGCAGGCGGCGTCGTTGAAGCCGGCCCAGCCGGTCGCGAGGATGGCGACGCGCATCGACGTCAGCGCACGGCCTCGACGGCCATCTGTGCGCCACCCTCGGCGGCGCGCAGGTCGAGGCCGGCGAGGTGCGGCACGGGGCTCTCGTTCAGCTCGCGCCGGTGCACCTCGGTGAAGCCCGCGCGGCGCAGCTCGGCCTCGAGCGTCTCGAAGTCGTAGACGTAGCCGAGGTGGTGCTCGAAGGAGGCGATCGGGATCTGCACCCAGTCGACCGGGTGCTCGACCACGAGGCCGCAGTCCTCGTAGACCTTCGCCTCGGGGTCGCCCTTCGGGGCCGTGCCGGTCAGGTACCGCTCGACGTGCGCGCGCAGGTCGGGCGTCACGAACCGGATCACGCCACCGGGCTGCAGGCACCGGTACGCCTCGGCGAAGAGGGTGCGGGCCGGGTGGAGCGGGATGTGCTCGATGACGTTGTCGGAGTAGATCGCCTCGACCTCGCCGTCGCCGAGCGGCCAGGGTTCCGTCGCGTCCATGTACAGGCGGGTGGTCGGGCCGACGTTGGTCACGACCCAGCCCGCACGCGGTGCGTTGCCGCCCAGCTCGAGCCGCAGGGGCCGCGGCGCGGCCGCCAGCTCCTTGAGGGCGCGACGGCGTGCGACGGGGGTGTTGGCGGCGAGGACCGCGGGTCGGATCGCGGCCTTCAGACGACGGTTCACGTCACGCCTCTCGGGGCTAGGGCTCGGGGAGGAGGAGCGGGGAAGGGCTGGTCAGGTGCCACAACGACCGGACGGTGGTGCGGGTCACGGCCTGAGGAAGACTCCGTCGGCCTGGAGGACGGCCCCGCCCGGGTCGGTGAAGCCCTGGTCGAGCCCGACCAGCACGAACCCGTGGTCGTAGGCCCACGAGATGGCCTCGTCCGCGAGCATCCCGCCCTCGTAGAGCGTGACGAACGAGAGCTCGAGCTGGAGGCCGACGAGGCGGGGCACGGTGGTCTCGGCGCCCTCGAGGACGGCGCGCTCGAAGCCCTGCGTATCGATCTTGAGGAACGGCGTGCGGGCCTCGCCCAGCACGTCAGCGGCGACGTCGTCGAGCCGGCTGACCTCGATCGTCTCGGTGCCGACCATCTGGATGTCCGGGCTCGAGGCGCGGTGCTGGTCGGCCATGGGCAGCAGGGAGCTGCTGTCGCTGTTGGAGGCGACGTGGATCTCCTGCCGGCCGGTGGTGTCGCCGAGCGCCGTGTGCCGGGTCTCCCACCGCGGGTCCGACGCCGCGGCGCGGACCAGGTCGGCGTGCGCGGCCGCGAGGGGCTCGAAGGACACGATGCGGCCGGTGTACCCGAACTCGCGCAGCTCGGTGGCGTAGCCGCCGCGTGCCGCTCCCACGTCGAGCACGAGGTCGACGCCGCGGTCGACGAGCAGACGCTGCCGCCGGGCCGCGGGGTGGCGGCGCACGACGAGTCCCCGGCGCGCCAGCTGGCGCATCACCACGTGGCTGATCCCTGACACGGGGGAACCGTACCGCGGTCGGGAACGGCTCGGGGACGGTTCCGCGCGTGGCGCGTGACCTAGGCTGGCGCTCGTCGTTTCCCCGATGGACGGCACGGTGGACGGACCGGTGGTCAGGCGGCGCGCGACGGGAGTGATGCACGGTGGGCGAGCGCTCCACGACGTTGCTGGTCGACCCGAGCAGCGACGGGCACCACCTGCAGTCGGTGTCGTGGCTGACCCGTCACCTGGCCCCGTCGGGACCGGTCGTCCTGCTGACCCGGCGCGGCGCGTCCGACGATCCCGCCTACGCCGAGTACCTGGGCGACGACCTCGCGGCCGGCCGGCTCGCCGTCGCGGAGGTCTTCGACGGCTCGAGCCCGAGCACGGCCGACCTCGTCCGCGAGGTCGAGGCGCGCTGCCGCGCCGAGCAGAGGGTCCCGGTGCGCACCGTCGTGCACCTCGACGGCGACCAGGCCCTGAAGCGCTGGTGGTACGCCGCGCCTCGCGCGCTGCGTCGCCTGCCCGTCCGGCCGCGCGTGGTGTTCATGCTGACGCGCTACCCGGCGCGCGTGCCGCTGCTGGACCGCACCGGCTGGCGGCTGCGCGTCTCCAAGGCGCTGCTCGTGGTGGCCGGCCGGCTCACGGGCGCCCTGCAGCGCGTCGTCGGCTACAAGGGCCGCGGCGACACCCAGCGCGGCTGGGTCGTCACCCGGGTCAACGACCCGGAGTTCTGCACGGCGCACGCGCGCGACCGCGACCGCTGGCGCGAGCAGCACGACCTGCCCCGCGACGAGGCGCTCGTGGGGGTGTTCGGCCTCATCTCCGAGCGACGCAACGCCCCGATGGTGCTGGAGGCACTCGAGGCCGGACGGATCGACGCCCGGCTGGTCGTGGCCGGCGCGTTCTCGCCCGAGGTGCGGACGTGGGTCGACGGGTTAGAGCCCGAGCGCCGCGCGCGGGTGGTCGCGCGCGACACCTACCTCGACAACGACACGCTCGACCAGCTCGTCGCCGCCGTCGACGTCATCCCCGTGCCCCTGACCAACAACGGTCCGAGCGGCATCATGGGCAAGGCGGAGGCCGCCGGCGTCGCGGTCGTGACCGCCGGCTCGACCGTGCGGGCGCGGGAGGTGGAGGCGCTCGGCGGTGGTCTGGCGTGCGACCTGACCGTGCCCGCGCTCGCCGAGGCGATGCGCGCGGTCCTCGCGGGCGAGGTCGAGCTGAGGACGGGCACGGCCGACCGCTGGGACGCCGTCGACCGGTACTGCCGGACGCTGCTCGGAGAGCGCCCGTGACCCAGCGCATCGCGGCCCTGTTCGTCGTCGGCGGCGGGTTCGTCGTCCAGGGCCTGCTGACGATCACGGGGATCATCTCGGCACGGCTGCTCGGCGTCGAGGGACGCGGCGAGCTGGCGCTCGTGGTGGCGCTGTCGGCGATGGCCGCGCAGCTCACGCTCGGCGGCAGCCTGCCGAACGCGCTCACCGCGCGGCTCGCGGCCCGCGGGCTCACGACGCGCGGCGGTGTCGGGCACCTCGTCCGCCCGTGGACCGTGCTCGCCGTGGCGGTGGCGCTGCCGTTCGGGGTCCTCTTCGCGGTGCTGCACGGAGAGGTCGGCGATCCGGGCGTCTGGTGGCTCGGTGCCGCGGTCGTGGCCCTCGCCCTGCTGAACATGGGTTACCGCCTCGTCCTCGCGGGGCTGCTCGGCGAGGGCGCGCCGATGCCCCGCATCGCCCTCGCGACCCTCCTGCCGCAGACCCTCGTGACGTTCGTGATGGCGGGGATGTTCGTCGTCGTCGACCGCACCACGCCGCTCGTGCTGTCCGCCGTGATGATCGGGGCGTTCAGCGTCGGCATGGTCGTGTCGCTGGGGCTGCTGGCGGCGCGCCCCGCCGACGCCGACGAGCGGCTCGACGGGCCGGACCTGTGGCGCCTGACGCGCGCCACCTACGTGGGCAGCATCGGACCGATCGACGGCCTGGCGCTCGACCGCACGCTCGTCGGCGCGATCATGGGCACGGTGGCCCTCGGGCTGTACTCGGCCGCCGCGGCGCTCGCGTCGCTGCCCGGGATGATGGGCACCGGCATCGCCGCCGTGCTCCTGCCGCGCATCGCCGCCGCCCAGGCCGACCCGGCCCGGGAGCGGGCGCTCGTCCGCCGGTGGGTCGCCGGCGCGACGGCCGTCCTCGGCGCCCTCACCGTCGTGCTCGTGCTCAGCGCCGACTGGATCATCGTCCTGGCGTTCGGGCGCGCGTTCGAGTCGGCCGTGCCGGTGGCGCACTGGCTCGTGGCCGCCAGCGGGCTGCTCGGCCTGCGGCGGGTGCTCGTGGCCGTGCTGCAGGGCCGCGACCGCGGGGCGGTGGCGTCGCGCATCGAGCTCGCCCTGACCCCCGTGCTGGTCGTCGCGATCGTGCTGGCCGCGCGCGCCGATGCGGTCGAGGCGGTCGGCGTGGCCATGCTCGTGACGGCGGTCGCGAGCGTCACGGCGCTCACGGTGGCCCTACGGCTGACCTCGCCGACCCGGCGCCGCGACGTCAGCCGCGCAGGTGTGGCTGCGTAGCGGCCCACTCCCCGATCCGCGCGGCGAGCAGCTCGCCCACGCGTCGGTGGAAGGCCTCGGTGTAGTGCGCCCCGTCGGGGCGCGGATCCTCGCCGCGCGCGTCCCAGGCGGCTCCCTCGTCCCACAGGTCGAGGTACAGCAGCCGAGGTGAGTCGCGCCGGGCCACCATCGCGCGGAGGGCGCGGTCGATGACCTCGGTCCGGAGCACCGAGCCGGGGAACCAGTCGGCGTAGACGCGACCGGTGGGCAGCAGACCCATCACCACGACGAGGGGGCTCGACAGCCGGTCGATGCACGAGAGGTACTGCTCCAGGTGGGCGACGGTGCGGCGGGCGCGACGTCGGGCGAGGCCGCGGGCGAGCGGACCGGGCATGGCGCCGTCGACGCGCTGCTGCAGGACAGCCAGACCCTTCCAGAGCGGGCGCACCAGGACCCTGCGGTACCGCTGGCGCACCGGGCCGGGCCGCTCCCGGTTGGCCCGCGCGTGACGCTCGATGAAGCGGGGGATCACCGCGTGCACGGTCTCCATGTGGCCGTGGTGGAGCACGACGACGTCGGGGAACTCGCTGGTCGCCTGCCGCTCCCACCGGTCCATCAGGTCGTAGACGCGTTGCGCCGACATGGCGTCGACCCTGGTGTCGACGTCGTGCCCTCGCGCGCGCAGGTGCTGCTCCACCACACGGGGGTACGGCAGCAGCCCCGGAGCCCTGCGGTCGCCGTGCGACTGCCACATGACGGTCGACGCGCCCTTGTAGAGGATGCGGACGGGCAGTGTCTCGGTGCTCACGGGAACCTCCTGCTCGGGACTACGATGCGGTGCGTGCCCTCCGACAGTCGCGCCACCTTCTCGACGCTCGTGTCCTCGGACCTCGCCCGGTACGTCGGGCGCGAGGCGCCCTGGTGGACGGCGCTGCCGCGAGGCCTCAGCCGTCCGGGTCTCTGGGCGACGCTGGTCGTGCGCGCCCAGCAGCGGCTGCACGCACGCGGGCATCGCCGGGCGGCGGCGCTGCTGCGCGGGGTCGGCGTCGTGACGGTCGGCATCGACGTCGACGCGGGTGCGCAGATCGGGCCCGGCGTCTGGTTCGAGCACCCGGTCGGCGTGGTCATCGGCAACGGCGTGGTGGTGGGCTCGGGCGCGACCCTGGCGCAGGGCGTGACCCTCGGCGTGCGCCAGTCGCTCGCGACGTCGGCGGCGGACTTCCCCGTGCTCGGCGACGACGTGTTCGTCGGCGCCAGGGCGTCGGTGCTGGGTGCCGTGACGGTCGGCGACGGCGCCGTGGTCGCGGCCCACTCGCTCGTGCTGGACGACGTGGCTCCCGGCGCCACCGTGGTGGGCGTGCCCGCCCGTCCCGTCGGCTGAACCACGTCAGGCTCCCCGTCCGGGCAGCCCAGCGCCGTGCAGGGTGGCGACGACCAGGTGCCGGGTCCCGGGCCAGAGCTCGTCGTCGGCGAGGTCCGCGAGGTCGTGGCGGAACCAGCGCAGCTCCGAGCCCTCGCCACCCTCGCGAGCGGTGACGTCGGGGCCGAGCGGCAGGGCCCAGCAGAGGCTGACGGCGTGCTTGCGCGGGTCGCGACCGTACGTGTCACCCGTGCGCACGTCCGGAGGGAACCACTGCACGACGTGGTGGGGCTGCGGGTCGGTGGGCAGCTCCAGCTCGGCACCCACGAGCGTGTCGTGCACGTGGCGGACGAGCGCCTCGTCGGTCGTCTCGCCGTGACGGACGCGCCCGCCGAGGTGGCACCACACGGGGGCGCCGGTGTCCGCGAACCGCCGACGGATCAGCCCGACCTGGTGGCCGTCGCCCTCGCCCCGCACCGGGACGACGTCGACGCAGAGCACCGGCACCGACGCCTGCACCGTGGCCCAGAGGTCGTCGGACAGGGAGGAGGTCATGAGCGGAGGTGGTCGGCGTTCTGGAGGTACCAGGTGTAGGTGGCGGCGAGGCCGTCGCGCAGGCTGGTGCGGGCGGTCCAGCCGGTGTGGGCGAGCTGGGTGACGTCGAGGAGCTTCTGGGGGGTGCCGTCGGGCTTGGTGGTGTCCCAGGTGGTGGTGCCGGTGTAGCCGGTGACCTCGGCGACGGTGGCGGCGATCTCGGCGATGGTGACGTCGGTGCCGGTGCCGACGTTGACCTGCTGGGGTCCGTCGTGGTGCTCCAGGAGGTGCAGGACGGCGTCGGCGAGGTCGTCGACGTGCAGGAGCTCGCGGCGGGGGGTGCCGGTGCCCCAGTTGGTGACCTCGGTGGCGCCGTCGCGGGTGGCTTCGTGGTAGCGGCGGATGAGGGCGGGCAGGACGTGGGAGCCGGTGGGGGAGAAGTTGTCGTTCGGTCCGTAGAGGTTGGTGGGCATCGCGGAGATCCAGGGCAGGCCGTGCTGGCGGCGCACGGACTGCACGTGCAGGATGCCGGCGATCTTGGCGATGGCGTAGGCGTCGTTGGTGGGTTCGAGGTGGCCGGTGAGCAGGGCGTCCTCGGTGATGGGTTGGGGGGCGTGCTTGGGGTAGATGCAGGAGGAGCCGAGGAAGACCAGGCGCTGGACGCCGGTGGCGAGCGCGGCGTCCATGACGTTGACCTGGATCTGCAGGTTCACGCTGAGGAAGTCCACGGGGTAGGTGTCGTTGGCGAGGATCCCGCCGACCTTGGCCGCGGCGAGGGCGACGTAGGTGGGGCGGGTGGTCTCGAAGAACGCGTGGACGGCGTCGCGGTCGGTGAGGTCGAGCTCGGCGGAGGTGCGTCCGACGACGTCGGTGAACCCTGCGGCCTGGAGTCGTCGTACGAGGGCCGAGCCGACCATGCCGGCGTGCCCGGCGACGTAGAAGGTGGCGTCGCGGTCGAGGGGGCCGGGGGTGTGGTCGACGTCGTCGCTGGTGCGCAGGCTCATGCGGTGCCCCAGGAGGCGAGCCTGACCTCGTCGTGCCAGGGGGTGCCCTCGTGGGTGAGGGCCTCGACGTCGGCCTCGACCATGAGGCGGGCGAGCTCGCGGCCGTCGACGGTGGGGACCCAGTCGAGCTTCTTGGCGGCCTTGGCGGGGTCGCCGATGAGCGCGTCGACCTCGGTGGGGCGCAGGTAGCGCTCGTCGAAGCGGACGTGCTTCTCCCAGTCCAGGCCGGCGTGCTCGAAGGAGATCTGCAGGAAGTCGCGCACGGTGATCCCGACGCCGGTGGCCAGGACGAAGTCCTCGGGCTCGTCGGCCTGCAGCATGCGCCACATGCCCTCGACGTACTCCGCGGCGTAGCCCCAGTCGCGCACGGCGTCGAGGTTGCCCATGTAGAGCAGGTCCTGGCGGCCGGCCTTGATCGCGGCGACCGCGCGGGTGATCTTGCGGGTCACGAACGTCTCGCCGCGGCGGGGCGACTCGTGGTTGAACAAGATCCCGTTGACCGCGAACATGTCGTAGGCCTCGCGGTAGTTCTTGGTGATCCAGTAGGAGTACAGCTTCGCCGCCGCGTACGGCGAGCGCGGGTAGAAGGGCGTGTCCTCGTCCTGCGGCGGCGGGGTCGCGCCGTACAGCTCGCTGGAGGAGGCCTGGTAGAACCGCGGGCGGATCCCGGCCGCGCGGACCGCCTCCAGCAGCCGCACCGTGCCCGTGCCGGTCGTGTCGGCGGTGTGCTCGGGCTCGTCGAAGGAGACCCGCACGTGCGACTGCGCCGCGAGGTTGTAGACCTCATCGGGCGCGATCTCGTACATCAACGACACCAGCCGGGCCCCGTCGGACTGGTCGCCATAGTGCAGGAACAGCTTCGTGCCGTCCACGTGCGGGTCCTGGTACAGGTGGTCGATGCGCGACGTGTTGAACGTCGACGCCCGACGGATCAGACCATGGACCTCATAGCCCTTGCCCAGCAGCAGCTCGGCCAGGTACGAACCGTCCTGACCGGTGATGCCGGTGATCAGCGCGCGCTTCGTCACGGGGTGCCTCTCTCCGGGGACCGAGGGTGCTCGGTCCCATCCTGCCCGGCGTCGGTGCGACCCGGGGCCTCCTGTCCGTCGGCGTCCTGCGCCAGCAGGTGCTCGAGCTCCTCCAGCACCACGTCGGCGGGGAGGTCGACGTCGTCCTGCACGCCCTGCATGGCGCGCTCGGACCGCAGCCGGTCGACCGGCTCCGCCACGACGTAGCGGTAGCGCGAGTCGGGGACGTTGTCGACGATCGCCCAGTAGCCGGGGTTGAGGTAGCGCGGCGCGAACAGCTCGAGCACGCGGACCCCGGGCGGGGCGAACGTCAGGTTCACGAGCCCGGCGCCGTGCGGGGCGACGACGACCTCGGCGGCGGCGAAGTGGTCGATCTGCTCCTGCACGCTCATCGTGCCGGGGTCGACCCGCACGAAGCCCTGGCGCTCCAGGTGCGGCAGCAGCGCGTCCTCCTGCACGTAGCGGCGGGTGTTCGGGCGGTCGCCGCGCGTGACGTACAGCCGACGCGGCTTGTCGCGGACGTCGCGGGCCGGCAGGTGGGTGCGCAGCCACGCGCTGACCCACGGGGGCGCGAGCGTGGTCTGGTTGTCGATCGCCGGCACGAGGAGCCGGTCGGCGCGCAGGTGCAGGGCGTGGGTGGGCTCCACGAGCGGCAGCGCGTCGAGCCCGACCATGGCCACGAGCTGACGGTCCCAGCGGGTCGTGTGGCCGACGACGACGCGGTCGGGGCGCACGTCGGGGAACAGCTCCTGCAGGAGCCCCCACCGCGGCAGCGCGTCCATCAGCGAGTGGTAGTAGTTGCGCGCCGAGGCGTGCGACGCGAGCGAGACGACCGTGCCGGCGACGTGCTCCGGCTCGGGGTAGCGCAGCCGCAGGTGCACCGGGTGCTCGGTGGGGCGCCGGATGCCGAAGTACGGGCTGGTCTCGCGGTCCAGCGTGCCTGCGGGCGTGATGGTCGCCGCGGCCTCGCCGACCAGACGTCCGCCCTCGACCTCGAGGACCGATCGCGGGGGCCGGCGCAGGACGCGCACGTCGTCCCAGAAGCGCAGGCCTCCCGGCCGGCCGGCGGGGAGGGGGCGCAGCAGGTCCAGCGGGGGACCGACGGGGTGCAGACGGACGTGGTCGGGCTCGGCCGCGGCCGTGGCGCGCGACGTCGGGCTGACCCGTACGGGCACCGACCGCGGACCACCGTCGCCGACGGCACGGGCCGCCAGGCCCACGGTGCGGGTCGCGGCACGGTGGGCCCGCTTGGCCACGGGCCACAGCGGCATCAGGGCCGGGGGGAGCCGGGTCATGCGGCGCGGGCGAACCAGGCGTTCCCGAGGCCGGGCTTGTCCGGCGACGGCTCGTCCCGCACGAGGTCGAGCCCGACGCCCGCGAGGTAGGTGACGAGGTCGGCCAGGGCGTACCCCTCGACGGGGTGGTACTCCATGACGACCCGCTGCACGTCGGCCCAGAGAGCGGGGTCGCTGCCGAGGATGTAGCCGTACTCGGCACCTTCGGCGTCGCTCTTGAGCAGGTCGACCCGTCCGCCGGCCGCGGCGTGCGCGTCGGCGAAGGTCACGCACGGCACCTCGACCTCGCCCCCGAGCCCGTCGGGCGCGGTCATGCCGTTGTGGGCGCTGGCCTCGCCGTTGTCGACGAAGCGCAGCGTGCCGCGGTGGTCGGAGACGGCCTCGGCGTGCACGTGCAGCCGGTCGGCGAAGCCGTTGGCCTCGGCGTTGCGGCGCGTCCAGGCCGCCGTCGAGGGCGACGCCTCGTACGCGTGCACGGTCGCGCGGGGCGCGCGGGCGCAGACCGCCGTCGAGAAGCTGCCGATGTGGGCGCCGACGTCGATCGCGACGAAGTCGGGACGCAGCCCGGCCAGCAGCTCGTCGACGCGGTACACGTCGTCGGCCGTGATCTCGTAGACGGGGAACCGGGCGCCGGGGGAGTTCGGCGTGTGGATCGTGAGGCCCGAGCGGGTCCGGAACGTCACCTCGCCGCCCCGGGCCATCGCCAGCAGCAGCTGGGGCCCGTTGCGGAAGTGCGTGAACGACTGACGCACCCGCCTGACCGCGTACCCCGCACCGCGCACTGCCATGTTGCTCCTCCCACGTGGACCTTCGCCCCCATCAACCGTCGTGGACGCCGAAGGTCACGGGGGTGCGAACTTGGGGATCCGCAACGTGACCTTCGTGCCCAGCCCCGGGGCGGTCTCGACCACGATGCCCCGGTCGTTGCCGTAGACCGTGCGCAGCCGCTCGTCGACGTTCGCCAGGCCCACGGACGCCGACGACGTGTCGCCCGACAGCACGGCCCGGACCGTCTCGGGGTCGCTGCCCACGCCGTCGTCCTCGATGGAGATGACGCAGTCGGCGCCCTCGTCGAGGGCCACGAGGGTGACGGTGCCGGCCCCCTGCTGCCCCTCCAGGCCGTGCCGCACGGCGTTCTCGACCAGCGGCTGGACGGCCAGGAACGGGAGCCGGACGTTGAGCACCTCCGGCGCCACCCGGGTGACCACGCGCAGACGGTCGCCGAAGCGTGCCTTCTCGAGCACCAGGTAGCGCTCGATCGAGCGCAGCTCCTCGGCCAGGGTCGTGAAGTCGCCGTGCTGGCGGAAGGAGTAGCGCGTGAAGTCGGCGAACTCGAGCAGGAGCTCGCGCGCCCGCTCGGGGTCGGTGCGCACGAACGACGCGATCGCACCGAGGGAGTTGTAGACGAAGTGCGGCGAGATCTGCGCGCGCAGCGCCCGCAGCTCGGCCGCCATGAGCGCGGTGCGGGACTTGTCGAGCTCGGCCAGCTCGAGCTGGCCCGACATCCACGCGGCGACCTCGGCGGTCGCCCGCAGCAGCCCGGCCGACGGCTGCTCGGCCACCACGACGAGTGCGCCGATGACCCGTTCGTCGACCACGAGGGGAGCGGCGACGGCCGGCCCGGCGGCCTGGGTGCGGCCGGTGCGCAACGTCGCCGCGACGACGTCGGCCAGACCCGGGTCGGTCGGGTCGTCGGGTCCGTCCCAGGCAAGGTGCGTGGTGGTGTCGGTCAGACCCACCGTCGGCGTGCCGAGCAGGGCGCGCACGTGGGGCAGGGTCTCGAGGGCGCTGGAGCGGTCGAGCCCCTGCCGCAGGGCCGGTGCCGCCAGGGCGGTGCGGTGCAGCGCCTCGTAGGTGGCGCGCTCCTCGGGCGACCCGAGCGGGGTGCCGCGCAGGCGGCGCCGACGCAGCACGGCGTGGCCGAGCCCGCCCAGCAGGACGCCGAGCAGGGCCGCGAGGAGGGGGCTCACCGCAGCTCGAGCAGCAGCGTGTCCGGCGGCTGGGGTCCCTGCGAGCGCGGCTCCTTGCGCACGCGGGCCCGCGTGCCGCGCAGCAGGTGACGCAGCCGCAGGCTGCCGCTCTGCGCGGTGTTCTGGTCGAACAGCTCCCGCACGCGCGACAGCGTCGCGTCCTCGACGGGCTGGCGTCCGGTCTCGCGGGCGTACTGCAGCAGCGCGGGGAGGTCGAGCTCCTCCCACGTGGCGTGCTCGGTCGTCTCGAGGGGGTGGAAGAGCCCGGAGGCCTCGACCGTGCCGGTGGCCGGGGCGGGCGGCGCCGGCCGACGTCCCGCCACCTCGCGCAGGCGCCGGACCCACGGCAGCGTCTCGTCGTGGTCGCGCGCGAGGCTCGAGAGCACCCCGCCGGCGCGCAGCACGCGGGCCTGCTCGGCCAGCACGGTCTGGTCGTCGTGCAGCTGTGGCGTGACCACCGCGTCGAACGCGTCGGCCACGAACGGCAGGCGGGGACCGACGGTGCGCACGTAGAGCACGTCGGGCGAGCGGACGGTGCGCACGTCCTCGCCCGCGACCACGACCTCGTGCCCCTGCTCGGCGAGCCGGAAGGCGAGCGAGGAGTCCTCGAGCAGCAGCACGCACGCGAGGCGGTCGCCCACCAGCCACTTGACGAGGCGGTCGTGCGCCTCGTCGGTGCCGGGGGCGGACCGTGCCGCCTGGTCGAACAGCTCGCTCACACCCGCAGGCTACCGGTCCGCGGACGTCCGCTCGGTACGCTTCGGGGCGTGTCAGAGCCCGTCGACCCGTTCCTGCCCGCGGCGTCCCTCGAGGGGGTGCCCTCGGCGTTCGCGGCGACGCGCGACGGCATCGACGCCCTGCTGCGCGACCGTGGCCTGCGGCGCACGACGCCGGAGGACACGGCCCGCTCGCTCCTGCTCGGTGCGGTCGCCACGGCGCGGCTGGAGGGCAGCGAGCTGCCGCCGGTCACCGACGACGGCGAGGACCCCGCGGTGGAGCTGCTCGCCGGCGGGGGAGGCGACGTCGTGGCGCGCTCGGCGGTGCGGCTGAACGTCGAGCTGCTGGGTCTTGTTCCGGTCTGGGGCCGGTCGCCGCTGCAGGCGCTCGCCCGCCTGCACGCGCTGGCCGCGTCGGGCAGCGTGCCGGACGACGAGCTCGGCCGCCCCGCCGACGCCGGCGGCGCGGCGCGGCTGGCGGAGCTGGCGCGGCTCGCTGCCCGCCCCACGGAGGCCCCGGGGCTCGTCGTCGCCGCCCTCGTGCACGCCGAGGTGGCCACGTCGGGCGCGTTCGCCGCGCACGGCGGCATGGTCGCCCGCGCGGCCGAGCGTCTCGTGCTCGTCGTGAAGGGCGTCGACCCCGCCTCCGTCGTCGTCCCCGAGGCCGGCCACGCCGCCGAGCCCGCCGGCTACGCCGCCGCCCTCACCGCTTACGCCCGCGGCGACGCCACCGGCATCCAGCAGTGGCTCCAGTACGCCTCCCAGGCCCAGGCGCGCGGCGCCGAGGCGTCCCCGGTCGCGCAGGGTCGGCGCTGAGGCTCTGCCTGCTGCTGTCCTTGTCCTGGGGCTGCGTCGGCGCGGCTTCTTGGTGACCTGCGGCTGCGCCGGCGCGGCTTCTTGGTGTCCTGCGGCTGCGTCGGCGCGGCTCTCTGCACGGGTGGGGCTGCGCTGGCGCGGCTTCGACTCGTCCTGCGCTCCGCAAGGGCCTCGACCGGGCGGCTGGGTGGCGCACTGGTCCGGGATCTCGGGCTGCGGGTTGGTGTTGAGGGTCGAGCGGTGCCCACCCCACCCTCAAGGGCACCCACGATTCGCCATTCACGCGCCCGGGATCGAACGCTTCTGCGTTGGCGACGGGATCCCGTAGGAAACGCAGCAGCCTTGGAGTCCTACGCACGAACGCAGATCCTTGCGTCCGACGCGAGCCACAGCCCGAGACCCCAGACCAGCGCGCCCGCCAGCCGCCCGGTCGAGGCCCTTCGGAGACCACACCCACACTGAGCCGCGCGGACGCAGCCCCACCCGAGCGCGAAGCCGCGCCGACGCAGCCCCACCCGAGCAGCAAGCCGCGCCGACGCAGCCCCACCCGAACGAGAACCGCGCCAGCGCAGCCGCAGGTCGACGAGGACCCCCGCCAGCGCACCCGCAGGTCGACGAGAAGCCCGTCAGACCCGCGGAGCCAGCTGGTCGTAGATCCAGGCGTACGTCTTCTCCAGGCCGTCGCGCAGGGAGATCGACGGCTCCCAGCCGTACAGCTCGTGGAACATCGTGTTGTCGCTGTTGCGACCGCGGACGCCCTGCGGGGCGCTCAGGTCGTGCTGCTTCTGCACGGTGATGCCGGCGATGTCCTCGAGGATGCCGATCATCTGGTTGATGGTGACGAGCTCGGAGGAGCCCAGGTTGACCGGCTCCACGTTGTCGCCCTTCAGGATCTCCTGGGTGCCGCGGACGCAGTCGTCGATGTACATGAAGCTGCGGCTCTGCTCGCCGTCGCCCCACACGTCGATCGTGTGCTCGCCGGTGAGCTTGGCCCACGCGATCTTGCGCGACAGTGCCGCGGGGGCCTTCTCGCGGCCGCCCTCGAACGTGCCCTCGGGGCCGTAGACGTTGTGGTAGCGGGCGACGCGGGTGTGCAGGCCGAAGTCCTCGCGGAAGTGGCGCGCCATGCGCTCGCTGAACAGCTTCTCCCAGCCGTAGCCGTCCTCCGGGTCCGCCGGGTAGGCGTCGGACTCCTTGAGGGCGGTGACGTCGGGGTCGGTCTGCTTGGTGCCGTTGTAGACGCAGGCCGAGCTGCTGTAGAAGAACTGCTCCGTGCCGGCGTCGCGCGCGGCGACGAGCATGTTGGTGCTGGTCAGCACCGACAGCATGCACTCGGCCTTGTTGTTCTCGATGAAGCCCATGCCGCCCATGTCGGCGGCGAGGTTGTAGATCGCCTGCGTGCCCACGGCCATCTTGTGCGCGTCGCCCATGTCGGAGCAGTCGGCGACGACGTTCTCGGCGTCGGCGTGGACCTGGTACCACTCCTCGACCGGCTTCTTGTCGACCGCGCGGACCTGCAGGCCCTGTGCCAGCAGGTCGGCGGCGAGATGTCCGCCGATGAAGCCGCCCGCACCCGTCACCAGAACCGTCATGCCTCGTCCGCCCTCCGTGGGAAGTCGCCCGCGACGTCGGCCGCGGCGTGTGTCCGTACGCCTGTACAACGACCGGGCGCGAGGACGTTACGGGTGGGTGCGTGACGAACGCCGCAGACACGTACCCCGACCTGTACGTCACCCGGGCCGCCACCTGTGCCGTGACCCGGACGCCGCCGCGTCGTTGGAACGCGAGAAGGGCCGAGGGAGAGATGGTCGCTGGCCTAGACTTCGCATCGACCCGCCGAGGGCGGGAGCAGGAGGGAGAGCCGTGGACCTGCGGCAGTTCGTCGGCGCCCTGCGCGCGCGCTGGATCTTCAGCACCGTCACGTTCGTGGTGGGGGCGATCATCACGGTCGCCGTGGTGCTGCTGTCCTCGCCGCAGTACGGCTCGTCCGTGAAGGTCTTCATCTCGACGCCGTCGGGCGGCTCGGCGGAGTACGCGGCCTCGTTCATCGTCACCCAGCGCGTCGCGTCGTACGCCGAGCTCGCGACCGACCCGTCGCTGCTGCAGCGCGTCGTCGACGACCTGAACCTCGACGAGTCGGTCGAGGACCTCGAGAAGCACGTGTCGGCGACGGTCATCACCAACACCCAGACCATCGACCTGCAGGTCACGGCCGACACGCCCGAGGGTGCGCAGCGCATCGCCGGTGCCACGGCCGACCAGCTCGTCGACCTCGTCGAGCAGCTGGAGCGTCCGTCGATCCGCGACGAGGCGCCCGCCATCGCCGCCCGCATCGCCGCCGAGCCGAGCATCAGCGACGTCCCCGTGTCGCCGAACATCCCGCTCAACATCGGCATCGGCCTGCTCGTGAGCCTGTTCCTGGCGATCGTTGGGGCCCTGCTGCGCGACCTCTTCGACCGCACGGTCAAGTCGCGGCAGGACGTCGAGCGGATCAGCGAGCAGGCCGTCCTCGCGACGCTGCCCTTCGACCCGCTCGTCAAGCGCACGCCGCTCATGACGGAGACCGGCGGCAGCCTGGCCGAGGCGTTCCGCGTGCTGCGCACGAACCTGCAGTTCTCCGACATCGACGGCGAGAGCCACGCGATCCTCGTCTCCAGCGCGCTGCCGAACGAGGGCAAGACGCTGGTCGCCACGAACCTGGCGCTGTCGATGGCGCAGTCGGGCCGCTCGGTGCTGCTCATCGACGCCGACATGCGCAACCCCAACGTCGCCGAGCTGCTGGGGCTCGAGAACTCCGTCGGCGTCGTCACGGTCCTCGTCGGCCGCACGTCGCTGGAGGAGGCGACGCAGCCGCACGTCAGCGGCATCAGCTTCATGGGCACCGGCCCCGCCCCGCCGAACCCGGCGGAGGTGCTCGACACGCAGGCCATGCGCGACCTCCTCACGCGGGTCCGTGAGCAGTACGACGCGGTCATCATCGACGCGCCGCCGATGCTGCCGGTCGCCGACGCCTCGATCCTGCTGCCCGAGGTCGACGGTGTGCTGCTGCTGGTCCGCCACGGCTCCACGACCCGCGAGCAGCTGCGCCTCGCCGTCGGCCGCATCCAGACGATCGGTGGTCGTCTCTTCGGCACGGTCCTGAACCGCACCCCGCGCCGTTCGGGCGACGCGGACGGCTACGGCTACGGGTACGGCCACGGCTACGGGTACGGCTACTCCCCGCAGGCGGAGCCCGAGCCGGAGCCGCGCGCCGCCGTGGTCGAGGAGAAGCTCCGCGGCCTCACGACGCGCGGACGACGCGTCCGGCGGTGAGCAGGGTGGGCACCCAGGCATGAGCGGCGTGACGCGGCAGCGGTCGAACGGGACGCTGCGCCCCGAGTGGGTGGAGCAGGTCCGCTCGGCGGTGCCCGCCATCGTCACGGGCCTCGCCGTCGTGCTGCTCGTGCCGCGGGCGGCGTCGTCCGTGGTGGTCGGCGTCGTGCTCCTGCTCGTCCTCACCGGCGTGGCGGTGCTCGCCGTCGTGGGCTTCGAGGGCGCCGCCATCGGCTTCCTGGTGCTCGGCACGGCGCTGTCGCCGCTCGACAACCTGCGCCCCGTCGCGGCCCTGGCGTTCGCGTCGACGTCCGACATCATCCTGCTGCTCGGCGTGTTCGCGCTCGTGCCGGTGCTCATCGGTCGGCGGCTGGTCATCGACCCGCTCTTCCTCGGGGCCGGGGCGGCCTTCGTCGTGGTGAGCCTGTTCACGTCGGCCCTGGCGGCCGACCCGGGGACCAGCCTGAACAACCTGCTGCGCCTGGTGGTCGGGGCGCTGCTGCTCCCCATCTTCTACATGGCATGGCGGCCGCCGCGCGCCGTGGTCGTCTCGCTCGCGCTGGCCTACGTCGCCGGGAACGTCGCGAACGTCGTGGCCGCCTACACGGTCGGCGGCGTCGGCGACGGTGGTCGTCGCATCGGGTACTCGACGCACCCGAACGTCATGGGCCTGTGCGCGATGCTCGCGATCGCCCTGCTGCCGTTCCTGCTGGCCGCTGTGCCACGCGGATGGCGACCGGCGGTCGTGGCCGCGACGGCGGTCTGCGCATGGGGCGTGTGGATCAGCGGGAGCCGTGCGGCACTCGTGGCGGCGGGAGCGGTGCTCGTGCTCTGGGTGCTGGTCAGCCGCTCGGTCACCGTCGCGCTGACCCTCTTCGGGCTGGGCCTGGTGCCGCTGTACTACGTCGGCGTGAACATCTCGAACCTGGCCGCCAGCGACAACGCCCTGGGGCGTCTGCTCGGCGGCGGGTCCTCGCAGGGCTCCAACGCCGAGCGCGAGGTGATCGCCCGCGAGGCGTGGGAGGTCTTCCTCAGCCACCCGATCCTCGGCAACGGCCTGTCCGACGTGCTCAAGGCGCACAACATCTACCTGCAGGTCGCGGCCGCCGTCGGCATCGTCGGCTTCGCGTTCTTCGTGGTCATGCTGGGCTCGACGGTGGTCCGCTCGCTCAGCCTCGACCGCGTCGGCGGGCTCCTCGTCCTGCCCTGCCTGGGCTACCTGATGATCGGCTTCATGACGACGATCCTCTGGGACCGCTACGTCTGGGCGGTCCTCGCCCTCCCGTTCCTCGCGTCGGCGGCGTTCGCCGTCGACCGGGCCAGCGCCGACGCGGACGTCGCGTCGGACGACCCCCTCCCCATCCCGACATCACCGGAGGCCCCATGACCGTCCTCGACCGCGCCACCTGGGTGGCCCGCCGCACCCGTCAGACGGTCTCGGTGTTCGACAACGGCTGGACGGTGCTGCGCCACATGGCGACCGGCGCCGACGAGCTGGCCTTCGAGGTCGACGGCCTGACCATCCACTGCCCCAACGCCCCCGGCGCCCGGGTGCCCGTCTACGAGGTGTTCGCCGAGGACGAGTACTCGCTCGACTGGTTCGCGCAGGGTCTGCCCGACGACGTGCACGTGGTCGACATCGGCGCGCACATCGGCTGCTTCTCCACCGACCTGGTGCGACGGTTCCCGGGTGCGTCGGTGCACTCCTACGAGCCGACCCCCTCCACGGGCGCCTACACGGTCCGCAACGTCGAGTCCAACCGTCTCGGCGACCGGATCACGGTCCACCGCGCCGCCGTGGGGGCGCGGGCGGGCACGCTCGTCATGGCCGACAACGGACCCGGCAGCGGCCACAACGGCGTCCTGCACCTGGGGGAGTCGGGCGCCACCGAGATCGAGGTGGCCTGCGAGAGCATCGCCGACGCCTTCGCGGCCTCCGGCGGACGCGTCGACCTGATCAAGATGGACGCCGAGGGCGCCGAGTACGGCATCGTGCTCGAGTCCGACCCGGCGCTCTGGTCCGGGGTGCGGCGCGTCGTCATGGAGTACCACCACTCCGACGACCACGACTTCGGCGAGCTGCGGACCTTCCTCGAGGCCGCCGGGCTCTCCCTCGTGCGTCACGAGACCGGCGGACCGGGATTCGGACTCGCGTGGTTCTCGCGCGACCCGCTGCCCGCCGCCGGCTGAGCCGACGTCCGCGCTGACTCAGGAGGACGGCGCCACCGGGGTAGGTGGCGCCGTCCAGGGGGTCCAGCATCGCATCAGCTACCAGGCGTGCAGTTCCGTATCGTCGGCCCGGGTCCGCCGGCGGTGACGGGTGTCCCGGAGGCTCGACAACCCAGTGGGACGGGTGATCGCCGCGTGGGTACTGGGTGCTGGGCCGTCTGTGGAGTTGTCCTGCTGCGTCCTTTTCTACGCCTGCCGACGGGACGACGGAACCCCTACGCGGACGTAACCTCACGTGCCCGGTTTCACGAGCGCACGAGCGGCCACCGGCCGGGCGCGCGGCGGGTGCGCAGCCCTCGCTGCACCAGCAGCGCGGTGCCCACGGCGGCGCCGGCCCCGACCAGGGCCCAGAACGCGCGGCCCGTCGTGCTGTGCAGTCCCAGGCGGCTGCGCAGCGCGACCGGACGGTCGAACACCAGCACCGGCCACTCGCGCTCGACGGCGATCCGGCGCAGCGCCTTGTCGGGGTTGACGGCGAACGGGTGGCCGACGGCCTCGAGCATCGGCACGTCGGTCTCGGAGTCGGAGTAGGCGAAGCAGGCGTCGAGGTCGTAGCCGCGCTCCTCGGCGAGCCGGCGCATGGCCGTCGCCTTGTGCGGGCCGTAGGCGTAGAAGTCGACCTCGCCGGTGTAGCGACCGTCGCGCTCGACCAACCGGGTGGCGATGACGTCGTGCACGCCCAGCAGCTCGCCGACCGGACCGACGACCTCCGAGCCCGACGCGGAGACGATGACGACGTCGCGCCCGGCCCGCTGGTGGTGCTGGACGAGGTCGACGGCCTCGGCGTACACGATGGGGTCGATGACGTCGCGGAGCGTGCGGCGCACGGCGTCGCGCACGACCTCCACGTCCCACCCGGCGATGAGCGACGTCATCTGCTGGCGCATCTTCTCCAGCTGGTCGTGGTCGGCGCCGTTGAGACCGAACATGAAGTTCGCGTAGGCGCTGCGGAGCACGGCGCGCCGGGTCAGCAGCCCGCCCTCGAAGAACGGCTTGCTGAAGGCCAGGGCGCTGGACCGGGCGATGATCGTCTTGTCCAGGTCGAAGAACGCGGCCGAACGGGGGCTCACCCGGCCAGGATAGGCCCGCTCGCGCAAGCGTCGTCCACAGGTGCGCACGCCGGTGCGTCGTGCGGCGTCCGTCCGTCCACAGGCAGGGCGGGGCAGGCTTCCGCCGGCCGGCGCCCGCTGGTTGCGTGGACGTCATGGACACCGCGCCCCTGCTCGTGGCCACGGCCGACCCCGACGCGCTGGACGACGCGCTGCGCTGGTGCGCGGCCGTGGGCGTCACCCCCGAGGTCGCGTCGGACGCCGTGGCGGCGCGGAGGTCCTGGTCGGCGGCCCGGGCGGTGCTCGTGGCCGCCGACCTCGCCGGCCCGCTCGCCGGCACGGCGCCCCCGCGTCGTGACGGCGTGCTGCTGGTGGATCCGGGGACGGCCGAGGGGTCGGTGTGGCGCCACGCGGTGGCGCTCGGCGCGGAGGCCGTCCTCGACGCGCGCGACGAGCCGGTCGTGCTCGACCGGCTCGGTGCGCTGCTCGACGGCGACGGCGAGGCAGCCAGCCTCGCCGTCGTCGGAGCGGTGGGCGGAGCGGGTGCGTCGACGCTGGCCACCGCAGTCGCGCTCGAGGCGGCACGTCGTGGTCATCGGCCGGTGCTGGTCGACGCCGACACCAGGGGAGCCGGCGTCGACCTCGTCCTCGGCGCCGAACGGGTCGAGGGCGTGCGCTGGTCCGCCCTGGGTGGCGCCGACGGGCACGTCGGCGCCACCCGCCTCTCTCGGCTGCTGCCCGAGCACCGCGGGGTTGCGGTGCTGGCCTGCCCGCGCGACGGTGCCGCGGTGCCCGCCGACGTCGCGCCCGACGTGCTCGCCGCCGCGGCCCGTGCCTACGACGTCGTCGTCGCTGACGTGCCCCGACACCTCGACGGGCTCGGCACCGCGGCGCTGCAGCGTTGCGAGGGCGCGGTGCTGGTGGTGCCCGAGGACGTGCGCTGCGTGGCTGCCGGTCGCATCGCGCTGACCCGGGTCCGGGCGCACGTGCCGCGGGTCCTGCTCGTGACCGTCCGCCGGCCCGGCGGGCTCGGCTCCGGCCCGGTGGCGGAGGCGCTGCGGCTCCCGGTGGTCGCGCGGCTCGGCCACGACCGGCGGCTGCGCGGCGACGTCGACCACGGGCGAGGCCCGGGCCGTTCCCGGACCCTGCGTCGCGCGTCGGGCCAGGTGCTCGACTTGCTCGGGCTGGGAACGGTGGCATGACCGACGTCGACGCCGCTCTCGTCGCACGGGTGCGCGCGCGGCTGGCCGTCGAGGTCCGCGAACCCACGCCGCAGGCCGTGGCGGAGGCGCTGGGCCTCGAGGCGGGGCTGCGGGGCAGCACCACCGTGCTCGGTGTCGTCGACGCCTTGCAGCGCGAGCGTCGCGGGGCCGGTGAGCTCCAGCCGCTGCTCGACGACCCGCAGGTCACCGACGTCGTCGTCAACGGGCCGCACGCGGTGCACGTCGAGCGCGGCCACGGTCTCGAGCGCGTCGACCTCGACTTCGCCGACGACGTCGCGGTCCAGCGGCTGGCCCGACGTCTCGCGACCCAGGCCGGCCGGCGGCTCGACGACGCCAGTCCCTGGGTCGACGCCCGGCTGCCCGACGGCACCCGGCTGCACGCCGTGCTCGCTCCTCTGGTGCGGCCGGGGACGAGCATCAGCCTGCGCGTCCCGGCCCGCCGCTCCTTCACGCTCGAGGCGCTCGTGGCTGCGGGCGGGGTGCATCCCGAGGCGGCGGAGGTCCTGCGCCGCCTCGTCGCGGCACGGGCGGCCTTCGTCGTCAGCGGCGGCACCGGGACCGGCAAGACGACGCTGCTGTCGACGCTCCTCGGCCTGGTCCCGCGGCAGGAGCGGCTCGTGCTCGTCGAGGACGCGGCCGAGCTGGTGCCGGAGCACCCGCACGTCGTGGCGCTCGAGGCGCGTCCGGCCAACGTCGAGGGTGCGGGTCGCGTGACGTTGCGCGACCTCGTGCGCCAGGCGCTGCGGATGCGGCCGGACCGCCTGGTGGTGGGCGAGGTGCGCGGCGGTGAGGTCGTCGACCTGCTGGCCGCGCTGAACACCGGCCACGAGGGCGGCTGCGGTACGCTGCACGCCAACTCCGCGGCCGACGTGCCGGCCCGGTTCGAGGCCTTGGGTGTCGCCGGCGGGCTGGCCCGCGACGCGGTGCACAGCCAGCTGGCGGCCGGGGTGCAGGCCGTCGTGCACCTGAGGCGAGGGCGCGACGGCGTGCGTCGGGTCCACGAGGTCGGCGTCCTCCTCGCGGACGGTGCGTCCGGGCGGGTGGGCTGCGTGCGCGCGGCCGGCCTCGTCGACGGACGCTGGGTCGCGGGCCCCGCGCACGAGCGCTGGGTCGGCCTCGTCGAGGGCGGGGCGTGACCCTGACGACCGGCCTGCCGTTGCTGAGCGCCGGGTGCGCCGCCGGAGCGGTGCTGCTCTGGTGGCCGCCCGCGCGATGGCTGCTGGCCGCACGCCTCGGACCGGATGCGGTCGTCGACGGCGACACGGTGCGCCGGCTCGCCGCGGGGGCCGGGCGTCGGCTGCGCTCGGGCTGGGGCGGCTGGCTCCCCGTCGTGCTCGCCGGCGCGGTGGCGCCCTGGGTCGCGACGTCGCCCGTGCCCGCCGTCCTCCTCGCGACCGCGGCCGGCTGCGCCCTCGCCGGGTGGCGGCTCGTCGCGCAGGCCCGCGGACGTCGCGTCGCGGCCGAGCTGGGCACGCGCGTGGCGGCGACGCTCGAGCTGCTCGCCGCCGAGCTCCGCGCCGGCGTCCTGCCCGTCGAGGCCTTGCGGAACGCCGGCGACGACCTGCCCGAGCTCCGGCGCGTCGCCGACGCTGCACGGCGCGGTGGCGACGTGGCGGCCGCGCTCGACATCGTCGCGCGGCGTCCCGGGGCTGACGACCTCGTGCAGGTCGCGGCGGCCTGGCGCGTGGCGGAGCGGTCCGGTGCGCCCGTCGCCGACGTCCTCGACCGCGTGGTCGACGCGGTGCGCTCCGAGCGCGACCTCGGCCGCGAGGTGCGGGCCGAGGTCGCCTCGTCGCGGGCGACCGCCCGTCTGCTCGCGGTGCTCCCCGTGCTCGGACTGGGGCTGGGGTCGGGGCTCGGCGGCGACCCGGTGCACGTGCTCACGGCGACCTTGCCCGGCGCGACCTGTCTTGCCGCCGGCTGCGCCCTGGCGCTTCTCGGGCTCGCCTGGGTCGAGCGGATCGTCGCCACCGCCGAGGCCCGGACGTGAACCTTGCCGCGTGCCTGTGCGCCGCAGCGGCCGTGTGGCTGGCGCTGCCCGCACCTGCGCTGGACCGGCACCGCGCGCTGATCGGTGCTCCGCCGTCGCGACGACGACCGTCGCCTCGGCTGGCGGTCACGGTCCTCGTGCCCGTGGCCAGCCTCCTCGTGCTCGGTCCCGCGCCGGGCGCGGTCGTCGCGCTCGTGGCGACCCCGGTCGCGCGCGCCGCGGTCGCCACCCGGGTGTCCGCAGCCGAGCGTCGTCGTCGCGAGCTGGCGGCGTTGCAGCTGCCCGCTGCGCTCGACCTCCTCGTGGCGGTGCTGGCGTCGGGCCGGCCGGTCGTGGTCGCGCTCGACGTGGTGGCCGGTGCCGTCCCCCCGCCGTTGCAGCAGGAGCTCCAGGAGGTGGTGGGTCGGCTGCGCTCCGGCGCCGACGCCTCCGCCGTGTGGGACGTGCTGCTCGGCCACGCCACGCTCGGCGTGCTGGCCCGGGCGTTCCGTCGCGCCGAGCAGTCGGGCGCTCCCGTGGCTGCCGTCCTGGCTGCCACGGCGGCCGACGTGCGTCGTGACGCGGCGGCGAGGTCGCGCGAGCGGGCCCGCGCGGTGGCAGTCCGGACCGCCGCCCCGCTCGGCCTCTGCTTCCTGCCCGCGTTCCTCCTGGTCGGCATCGTGCCCTCGCTGCTGGGCGTGGCGTCGGGTCTCGACCTCCTCGCGGGCTGAGGCCCCGCCGCCGTCCACAAGCAGCCCTGCTGCCCGGTCGGGCGAGTCCCTGCGTCCACATCGCGCGGGCAGGTGGGCGTCCGGCCCGCCGCCGACGCCATCTCCTCGGTGTCAGCCCGTTCCACGAAAGGACAACCATGCACCTCTCCACCTCCCGTCCCGCCTCGTCTCGTCGCTCCTCCTCCCGGACGGACCCCTCCACGACCCGCCCGCGGGGCGCCTCGCTCGTCGCCCGCGCGTCCCGCCGCGGCCGGCGGCAGGACGGCATGACCACGGCGGAGTACGCCGTCGGCACGCTCGGGGCCTGCACCGTCGGCGGCGTGCTCGTGAAGATCGGCCAGTCGGAGTGGTTCGGCGACCTGGTCAAGGACGTCATCGACAACATCCCGAACGTCCTGCCGAACCTGTTCTGACCACGAGCTGGCTCGCGGGCGGACGCTCGGTCCCGCCCGCGAGCCGGCCTCCGACCCGACCGAGGAGGTCACCGTGCCGCGCCCGTCCCGTCCTGACGTCCCCACCGCCGCTCCGCCGGCCTGCCGGCGGCGTGTCCGTCCCCCTGACGACCACGGCGCCACGACCGCGGAGTACGCCGTCGGCACGCTCGGTGCCGTCACGTGCGCCGTCGTGCTCCTGCGGCTCGGCACCGACAGCTGGTTCCTCGACCACGTCGCCGCGCTGCTGCGCCAGGCGCTGGAGCCCCGCTCGCTCCTGGAGCTCCTGTGGCACGGCCACCCGTTCGCGCCCCTGCGATGAGACGACGCGGCGAGCGGGGTCTGGCCACCGCCGAGCTGGCCGTCCTCGCACCGTTCGCGCTCGTGCTGGTCGTGCTGCTCCTCTGGGTCGCGTCGCTCGGCCTGACGCAGGTGCGGCTCGTCGACGCGGCGCGGGAGGGGGCTCGCCTGGTCGCCCGCGGCGAGCCAGAGGCCGACGCGGTCGAGGCCGTGCGGCGACTGGCACCGGCCGGATCCACGGTCGACGTCGCCGAGGGCGCCGACGGGACCGTCGCGGTCACGGTGCGGGTGCGTGCGCGGGCGCCACTCGGCTTCGCGTCCACCGTGGGCTCCGTCGGGCTCGACGCGAGTGCGGTGGCGGCCGTGGAGGCACCGTGAGCAGGCCACCGGACGAGCGCGGCTCGGTCACGGTGCACGCCCTCTGGGTGGGCGCCGCCCTCGTGACCGTCGTCGCCCTCGGGCTCCAGGTGACCGCGCTCGTCGCCCTGCGCCACCGCGTGTCGGCCGCGGCCGACCTGGCTGCCCTGGCCGGCAGCCGCGCGGCCACGGAGGGTGGCGACCCGTGCACCGCCGCTCGGCAGGTCGCGCGCCGCAACGACGCCGCGCTCGAGCGGTGCCGTGCCGACCTCGACGTCGTCACGGTCACGGCCACCGCGGCCACCAGGCCGTGGTGGGGCGGCACCTGGAGGGCTCGCGTGCAGGCGCGTGCCGCGCCGGCCTGGTACGAGCGGTGAGTGGCGGCTCAGGCGTCGGGCGCGCCGTCGAGCAGTGCGTCGAGCAGCCGCACCGCGCCGGCCTTGTCGAGCGGCTCGTTGAAGTTCCCGCACTTCGGCGAGACCACGCACGAGGGGCACCCGTCGCGGCACTCGCAGTCGTCGATCGTGGCGCGGGTGACCCGCAGCCACCGCTCGACCACCTCGTAGCCGCGCTCGGCGAAGCCGGCCCCGCCCGGGTGCCCGTCGTGCACGAAGATCGTCAGCGTCCCCGTGTCGGCGTGGACGGCGGTGGAGAGCCCGCCGAGGTCCCAGCGGTCGCACGTGGCGAGCAGCGGCAGCAGGCCGATCGCGGCGTGCTCCGCCGCGTGCGCCGCTCCGGGCACGTCGGTGCGCTCCAGCACCCGCTCCACCACGTCCGGCGGGAGGGTCCACCAGGTCGCGACGGTGCGCAGCGTGCGCGACGGCAGGTCGAGCGGCTCTTCGCCGACGAGACTTCCGTCGTGGCGTCGACGCGAGAACGAGACCACCTGGCTCGTCACGTCGACCTCGCCGAGATGGACGGTCGTGGCACCCCAGCGTCGTGTCCGCCGCGTCGAGACGATCGAGACCTCCGTGGTCGAGCGCGCCGACGTGGACCAGCCGGGGTCCTCGGCGTGCACCACCGCCACGCCCTCCTCCACGTCGTACTCGTCGACCACGTGCACCTGACCTTGGTGCACGTACACCGCGCCCTCGTGCACCTCGCCGTCGGCGGACCCGGCATCGACGGTGCCCACCAGCCGGCCGGTCGGACCGTCGACGATCTGCACGGGCGCGCCACCGCTGCCGCGCAGGTCGGCGAGCGCGGCAGCGCGGTCGCGGCGGGTCCAGAACCAGCCCGCGGTCCTGCGACGCAGCCAGCCCGCCGCCTCCAGCGCGTCGACCCCCTCGCGGGCGCGCGGCCCGAACAGCGCCAGGTCGGCCTCGGTCAGCGGAAGCTCCTGCGCCGCGGCGGCCAGGTGCGGACCCAGCACGTACGGGTTGTCCGGGTCGAAGACGGTCGCCTCGACCGGCGCGCCGAGCCAGGCGTCGGGGTGGTGCACGAGGAAGGTGTCGATCGGCTCGTCGCGAGCCACGAGCACGCCGAGCGACGGCTGCCCGTCGCGACCGGCTCGTCCCACCTGCTGCCAGAACGCCGCCCGCGTGCCGGGGAAGCCCACGCTGACGACGGCGTCGAGCCCGCTGACGTCGACGCCCAGCTCGAGCGCGTTGGTGGCGGCCAGGCCGAGCAGGTCGCCCGAGCGGAGCCGGTCCTCCAGGGCCCGCCGTTCCTCGGGCAGGTACCCGCCGCGGTAGGTGGCCACCCGGGCGGGCAGCTCGGGGGCGACCTCGCCGAGGCGCTCCTGCGCGCCTCGGGCGATGGACTCTGCCCCTCGCCTGGACCGCGAGAAGACGAGGGTGCGGGTGCGGTCCAGCACCAGGTCGGTGAGCACGTCGGCCGCCTCGCGGCCCGCGGACCGCCGGCTCGGCGGCTGCGACGGGTGCGCGGCGCCGACCAGGGGCGGCTCCCAGAGCGCGATCGTGCGCGGGCCGTGCGGCGAGGCGTCGTCGGTCACGGCCACCACGTCGAGCCCGGTGAGCCGCCGCGCCGACGCCTCCGGCTCGCTCACCGTGGCCGACGAGAGCACCACGACGGGCTGCGACCCGTGGTGCGCGCACACGCGCAGCAGCCGGCGCAGCACGTGCGCGACGTGCGCACCGAACACGCCCCGGTAGTGGTGGCACTCGTCCACGACGACGATCCGCAGTCCTGCGAACAGCCGTGCCCAGCGCTCGTGGCCGGGCAGGAGCGTGTGGTGCACCGTGTCCGGGTTGGTGAGCACGAGCTGCGCGTGGTCGCGCGCCCACGACCTCTCGTCGAGCGAGCTGTCGCCGTCGACGGTGGTCGCCCGGACGAGCGGTGCGCCGTCCTCGTCGCGGGGCAGACGGCGCAGCTGGTCGGCGGCGAGCGCCTTCGTGGGCGCCAGGTAGAGCGCGGTGGGGGCGCGGTGCCCACGGATCGCGTCGCCCGCCCGACCCCGGACGAGCGCGTCGAGCGCAGGGACCTGGTAGGTCAGCGACTTCCCCGAGGCCGTGCCCGTGGACACGACGACGTGTCGACCCGCGTGCACGTGCGCGAGCGCCTCGGCCTGGTGCGCCCAGAGGTGGGTGACGCCCTGCGCCGCGAAGGCCGTGCGCACGCGCGGGTCCACCCACTCCGGCCAGGGCTCCACGACGGCGTCGCGGGCGGGGACCTCGTGCAGGTGCAGGATCCGGTCGGCGTAGCGCGTCAGCACTCGGTCCGGTTCCACGGTGCCATCATCCCAGGGCCCCCGTCGGGGGCGCGGACGACGGGGCGTCGAGGCGTCCGGCGTGGTTGACTTGGCGTACCTCCGAGGAAGGATGTTGATGGAGCTCCTGCTGACCACCCGCACCGACGAGCCCTTCGAGATCATCGAGGTCGGCGGCGAGATCGACGTGTACACCGCCCCGCGGCTGCGGGAGGCGATCGTGGAGGCGATCGACGCCGGTCACCTGCGCCTCGTCGTCGACGTGCAGCGCGTCGACTTCCTCGACTCGACCGGTCTGGGCGTCCTCGTCGGCGCCCTCAAGAAGGTCCGGGCGGGCGGGGGCTCGCTCGACATCGTCTGCACGCACCCGCGGCTGCTCAAGATCTTGGAGATCACGGGCCTCGACAAGGTCTTCGGCCTGCACGACTCCGTCGAGGCGGCGCGCGCCGCGCACGACACCGCCGGCCTCGCCTGACGCCGGCCCGACGTCGGCGTGACACGCTGACGCCATGGAACGACTACGCGCCCGCCTGACCGACGTCGGCTTCACCGTCGAGCGGGTGCAGGCCCTGCTGGGGCCCGAGGCCCAGGGCGCGCTGCTGCGCAACGAGACGACCCCGGCGGAGCGCGCGACCCGCGACGGCTCGCCCCTCTCGACCCTGGTGCGGCTCTTCTCCCTGCAGCGACCCGAGCCCGCGGCGGCGGTCGAGGCCGCGCTGCCGGGGCAGGTGGACGACCTCGTGGGCCGGGGTGTGCTCGCCCGGGACGGTGACGCGGTGCGAGCCGTGGTCGACGTCCGCCCGTACGGCGACGAGACGCACGACTGGTGGGTGGTCTGCGACCTGACGCCCGGGCTCGACACGCGCCCGATCGAGGTCGGGCCCGAGCACGTCCTCGGCATCAGCGAGGCGTCCTCCTCGCTCGCCCAGCTCACCGTCCCCTCCTCACGCCTCCTGCCCGGCGGCGAGTCGACGCGCGCGCTCGACCTCGGGACGGGGTGCGGCGTGCAGGCCCTGCACCTCGCGCAGGGGCACGACCGCGTCGTCGCGACCGACGTCAACCCCCGTGCCCTCTGGGCGGCACGGCTCACGGCGGAGCTCAACGGCGTCGACGTCGACGTGCGCGACGGCTCCTTCTGGGACCCGGTCGCGGGCGAGCGCTTCGACACCATCGCCACGAACCCGCCGTTCGTCGTCTCCCCGCCCACCGGCGACCGGCTCGTCTACCGCGAGGGGTCCCTCGAGACCGACGGCGTCGTCCGCACCGTCGTGGCCGGCGCGGCCGACCACCTCGTGCCCGGCGGGTGGTGCCAGGTGCTCGGCAGCTGGGTGCACACCGACGAGCCGTGGCAGGACCGCCTGGGCGGGTGGGTCGGCGCCACCGGGCTCGACGCGTGGGTGGTCCAGCGCGAGGTCGTCGACCTGTCGGCGTACGTCGAGATGTGGCTCGCCGACGCGGGAGTCCGGCACCGGCCCGACTACACGGCCCGCTACGACGCCTGGCTCGACTGGTTCGACGACCAGGGCGTCCAGGCCATGGCGTTCGGCTGGATCAGCCTGCGTGCGGCGCACCGCGACGTGCCCGTGCTGCGGCTGGAGGAGTGGCGCCACGAGGTCGTGCCGCCCGTCGGCGCGGCGGTCCTGTCCTGGGGCGAGCGCGTCGACGCCCTGGCCGCGGCCGACGACGTGCTCGACGTCCGCTGGCGCCAGGCGCCCACGCTGACGCAGGAGACGTTCGGCCGGGCCGGCGAGGAGGACCCGGAGGCCATCGTGCTGCGCCTGGGGGAGGGTCTGCGCCGGGCCGCCCAGGTCGACACCGTCCAGGCGGGGCTGGTCGGTGCGCTCGACGGCGACCTGACGGCCGGGGAGGTGCTCGACGCGCTCGCGCAGCTCCTCGAGCGCGATCCCGAGGTCCTGCGCGAGCAGTACCGTCCGGTCGTCCACGAGCTCGTCGCCGACGGCCTGCTCGTTCCCTGACCGCCTCGCGCGGGCCCTGTGGCGCGCGCCACCTGCGGCCCCGGGGCACGATGTTCCTTGACAAGGCGCGTTAGCGTATGCCGCGTCCGGCCCGCTGTCCGTGCGCCCGGACCGTCCACGAGGGAGTAACACCGTGACCACGCTCGTCATCGTCGAGTCGCCGAACAAGGTGCGCAGCATCCAGTCGTACCTGGGTGACGGCTACGTCGTCGACTCCAGCGTGGGCCACATCCGCGACCTCCCGAAGGGTGCCGACCAGGTGCCCGCCAAGTACAAGGGCCTGCCCTGGGCGCGCCTCGGCGTCGACATCGAGAACGGCTTCGACCCCGTCTACGTCGTCGCCGCCGAGAAGAAGCCGCAGATCACCAAGCTCAAGAAGCTCCTCAAGGAGGCCGACGAGCTCGTGCTCGCGACCGATGAGGACCGCGAGGGCGAGGCCATCGCCTGGCACCTCTTCGACGAGCTGAAGCCGAAGGTCCCGGTCAAGCGGATCGTCTTCAACGAGATCACCAAGGAAGCGATCACGCGGGCCGTCGAGAACCCGCGCGACATCGACATGGACCTCGTCGACGCGCAGGAGACCCGCCGCATCCTCGACCGTCTGTACGGCTACGAGGTCAGCCCCGTGCTGTGGAAGAAGGTCATGTCCGGCCTGTCCGCGGGTCGCGTGCAGTCGGTCGCGACCCGCCTCGTGGTCGAGCGCGAGCGGGAGCGCATGGCGTTCCGCTCCGCCTCCTACTGGGACCTCGACGCCACCTTCGACGCCGGCGAGCAGCACGAGGACGCGCGCTTGTTCCCGGCCCGTCTGGTGACGGTCGGCGGCAAGCGCGTGGCGAACGGTTCGGCCTTCGCCGACGACGGCACCCTCAAGAACGCCGACGTCGCGCACCTCGACGAGGCACGCGTGACCGCCCTCGCGGCGGGTCTGCGCGACGAGACGTTCACGGTCGCCGGTGTCGACGCGAAGCCCTACACCCGCAAGCCGTACGCCCCGTTCCGCACCACGACCATGCAGCAGGAGGCGTCGCGCAAGTTCGGCTTCGGCGCCGCCCGCACGATGCAGGTCGCGCAGCGGCTGTACGAGGGCGGGCACATCACCTACATGCGCACCGACTCGATCACGCTGTCGCAGACCGCGCTCAACGCCTCGCGCGCCCAGGTCAAGGAGCTGTACGGCGCGGAGTACCTGCCCGACAAGCCCCGCACCTACGCCGGCAAGGTGAAGAACGCCCAGGAGGCGCACGAGGCGATCCGGCCCGCGGGGGAGCGGTTCAAGACCCCGCAGGCCACGGGGCTGCGCGGTGACGAGCTCCGGCTGTACGAGCTGATCTGGAAGCGCACGCTCGCGTCGCAGATGAAGGACGCCCGCGGCGAGCAGGTCTCGATCCGCCTGACCGCGACCGCCTCCGACGCTGCGGGCGCCGACGCGGGAGCGCCGGTCGAGCTGACCGCGTCGGGCCGCACCATCACGTTCCACGGCTTCCTGAAGGCGTACGTGGAGTCCCGCGAGGACAACGGCCAGGGCGACGACCAGCAGACGAAGCTCCCGGCGCTCGCCCAGGGTGACACGGTGACCGCGCACGAGCTGACGCCCGCCGGCCACGAGACGAAGCCGCCCGCCCGCTACACCGAGGCCTCGCTCATCAAGGAGCTGGAGGACCGGGAGATCGGTCGCCCGTCGACGTACGCGTCGATCATCGGCACCATCCAGAACCGTGGGTACGTGTTCAAGAAGGGCACCGCGCTCGTCCCGGCATGGATCGCGTTCAGCGTCGTCCGGCTGATGGAGCAGCACTTCCCCCGCCTCGTCGACTACTCCTTCACGGCCGAGCTCGAGGACGTCCTCGACCAGGTGTCGCACGGACGCGAGGAGCGTCAGCGCGTGCTCGAGGGGTTCTGGGCCGGCAGCGGCGAGAAGGACACCGGACTCAAGCGGCTCATCGAGAACCTCCCCGACATCGACGCCCGCGGTCTGGCCACGTTCGAGCTCGGCGACGGCGTCGCGGTGCGCGTCGGGCGCTACGGGCCGTACGTCGAGGGCCCGCCGATGGTCCCCGGCAAGGACGGTGTCGACGTGCCCACGCGCGGCAACGTGCCCGAGGACCTGCCACCGGACGAGCTGACGCTCGAGAAGGCCAAGGAGCTGCTGGCGAACCCGGCCGGTGCCGAGAAGATGCTCGGCACCCACCCGGAGACGGGGCTCGACCTCGTCGTGAAGAACGGTCGCTTCGGTCCCTACGTGCAGGAGCTGCTGCCCGAGGACGCCCCGAAGGGCGAGAAGCCGCGCACCGCGAGCCTGTTCCGCACGATGAGCATGGACGCGATCGGCATCGACGACGCCGTCCGGCTCCTCACCCTCCCGCGCGTCGTCGGCACCGACGTCGACGGCACCGAGATCACCGCGCAGAACGGTCGCTACGGGCCGTACCTCAAGAAGGGCACCGACTCGCGCTCGCTCGAGTCGGAGGACCAGCTGTTCACGCTCACCGAGGAGCAGGCGCGCGCCATCTACGCGCAGCCGAAGACCTACGGCCGCCGCGGCACCGCCAAGCCCCCGCTGAAGGAGCTCGGCGTCGACCCGGTCAGCGAGAGGCCGATCGTCGCGAAGGACGGCCGGTTCGGCGTCTACGTGACCGACGGCGAGACCAACGCCTCGCTGCGCAAGGACGACGACCTCGAGACCCTCACCGAGGAGCGCGCCCAGGAGCTCCTCGCTGAGCGCCGCGCCCGCGGTCCGGTCAAGAAGACGGCGAAGAAGAGCGCCAAGAAGGCCACGACCAAGAAGACCGCTGCGAAGAAGACGACGGCCAAGAAGACGACGACGGCGAAGAAGACGACGACGGCCAAGGCGGCGACGAAGTCGTCGGCAGCGAAGAAGAGCTGAATCCTCTCGGCTTCCTGGTCGTGACCTTGCTGGTGCGCTGCCGTAGGGAGTCTGTGCTTGCCGGTGCGCTGCCTCGGCTCGCGGTGGGGGTGGTCTCCGAAAGGGCCTCGACCGGGCGGTTGGCGGCGGCGCTGGTCTGGGGTCTCGGGCTGTGGGTTGGTGCTGAGGGTGGGCTCAAGATTCTGCGTTGGTGCACTGGCGGCCAACGCTTCTGCGTTTGCGACGGGATCCCGTCGTGAACGCAGAATCCTTCCGCCGCTCAGCCCTCCATCGGTGGATCGGCAACCGCAGGAGCGCTCCTGCGGTTGCTGATCCACCGATAGGCCGCGCGAACGCAGAACCTTGGCCCGAGAACGCTGAAACGACGAATCGTGCGTCACCCACAGGCCGAAGCCAGACCCCGAGACCCAGACCACCCTCAGGCCCGCTGCCGGTCGAGGCCCTTTCGGAGACCAGACACAGCGCCGGCCGAGGCAGCGCACCAGCAAGGTCAGACTCCCCGCGGCAGCGCAGCGGCAAGAAGAAGCCCCTGCGCCTGCGCAGCGGCAACCACACGACGACCGCAGCCAGCGCAGCAGCAAGGTCACGACGACCGCAACCAGCACCCCACCCCGTCGTACCCGCCCCCTAGGATCGGCCCCATGCAGCCGCGCTACACCGACTCGGGCGTCTTCGTCGCGCTGGAGGGCGGTGAGGGGGGCGGGAAGTCGACGCAGGCGCGGCTCCTCGCCGACTGGCTCGGCGCCGCCGGTCACGAGGTGCTGCTCACGCGCGAGCCGGGTGGCACGGAGGTGGGGGCGCGGTTGCGGGGCATCGTGCTCGATCCCGCCACGGGGCACCTGTCGCCGCGCACGGAGGCGCTGGTCTACGCCGCCGACAAGGCCGAGCACGTCGACGCCGTCGTGCTCCCGGCGCTGGCGCGGGGCGAGGTGGTCGTCACCGACCGCTACGTCGACTCGACGCTGGCGTACCAGGGTGCCGGACGTGCCCTCGACGCCGCCGAGCTGGAGCACGTGGCGCGGTGGGCGACGGCCGGCCTTCGTCCGCACCTGACCGTCGTGCTCGACCTCGACCCCGTCGTCGGGCTCGCGCGGGCGGGGGAGCCCGACCGCATCGAGGCCGAGCCGCTCGATTTCCACCAGCGGGTCCGCAGCCACTTCCTGGAGCTGGCCGCCGCCGACCCAGCCCACTACCTCGTCGTCGACGCCGACCAGTCGCCCGACGTCGTCCACGCCGCCGTGCGCGCCGCGGTCGAGCCGTGGCTGGTGCAGGCGCGGTGACCAGCGTCTGGGACGAGCTGGTCGGGCAGTCCCCGGTCGTCGACACGCTGTCGGCCGCGGTCCGCTCGGCCGGTGGCGACGGTCGCTCGATGACCCACGCCTGGCTGTTCACGGGCCCGCCCGGATCAGGACGCTCGAACGCGGCGAAGGCGTTCGCTGCGGCGCTGCAGTGCGAGCGCGGCGGCTGCGGCGAGTGCCGCTCCTGCACCACGGCGGCGGCGGGCAGCCACCCCGACATCACGCTCATCCGTACCGACGGTCTCTCGATCGGCACCGACGTCGCCCGCGAGTACGTCCGCAAGTCCGCGCTCAGCCCGGCCCTCGGGCGCTGGCAGGTGCTGGTCGTCGAGGACGCCGACCGGCTCACCGAGCAGGCCGCCAACGCCCTCCTCAAGGCGGTGGAGGAGCCGTCGCCGTTCACCGTGTGGATGCTCTGCGCGCCCGCCACGGAGGACGTGATCGTCACGATCCGCTCGCGCTGCCGGCCGGTGCTGCTGCGCACGCCGCCGGTCGACGCCATCGCCCGCCTGCTCGTCGAGCGCGACGGGGTCGAGCCGCAGCTGGCGCACGAGGTGGCGGCCGCCTCCCAGGGCCACATCGGCCGGGCTCGCGGCCTCGCGCGCGACCCCCAGGCGCGGGAGCGGCGCCGGGAGATCCTGTCGCTGCCGACGTCGCTGCGCTCCCTCGGCGACTGCCTGGTGGCGGCGCAGCGCATCAACGACGAGGCCACCGCCCGTGCCGCCGCGATCGCCGACGTCGCCGACGAGCGCGAGAGCGCCGACCTCAAGCAGTCGTGGGGCGTGGAGGACCGCGGCCGTCGCCCCGCCGGCTACGCCGGGGCGGTCTCCTCGCTCGAGAAGGACCAGAAGCGACGTCGTACCCGGCTGGCGCGCGACTCCATCGACGGGGTGCTGCTCGACCTGCTGTCGTTCTGCCGCGACGTCGTCGCCGTGCAGACCGCCCCCGGCGCACCGCTCGTGAACGCCGACGTCGCCGACGCGGTGCGCGAGGCGGCCCGTCTGTGGACGCCCGAGTCGACGCTGAGCCGGATCGGTGCGATCGTCGAGGCGCGCGAGGCGCTCACCGCGAACGCAGCACCGCTGCTCACCCTCGAACGCATGATGATGGGATTCCGGAGCCGATGAAACGACCGCTGATCGTCCTGATCGCCCTCGCCGCGGTGGCTGCGGTCGTCGCGGGCGTCCTGCTCGTGGTCCGCGACGGCGACGGCGCGTCCGACGACTCGCCCGCCGCCCAGGCGATCCAGCCCACCGGCGAGCAGGCTCCCGACGGCCTGCAGCGCTTCTACGACCAGAAGCTGACCTGGAAGGGCTGCGGCGGTGACTCCGAGTGCGCCACGATCACCGTCCCCATCGACTACGACGAGCCCGACGGCGCGACCACGACGCTCAAGGCCGCGCGCTACCTCAGCACCGGCGACGGCACGCGCGTGCTGTTCGTCAACCCCGGCGGACCCGGCGGGTCGGCGATCGACTTCGCCGCGAGCCTGGCGGGCAGCATGGCGCCGACGGTGCGCGACGCCTTCACGATCGTCGGCATCGACCCCCGCGGCGTCGGCGAGAGCTCGCCCCTGGAGTGCCTGCCCGACGCCCAGTTCGACGCCTACGCGGCCAGCGACCCCGACCCGAGCACGTCGGCCGAGGTGCGCGAGCTGCGCGCCGGCGTCCGCAAGCTGGGCGAGGCGTGCGCCAAGAACTCCGGCGAGCTCGCCGGACACGTCTCCACCGAGGAGGCCGCCCGCGACATGGACGTCGCGCGCGCCGCGATGGGGCAGCAGAAGCTCGACTGGTTCGGCGCGTCGTACGGGACGCAGCTCGGCGCCACCTACGCGACGCTGTTCCCGCAGAAGGTCGGCGCCATGGTGCTCGACGGCGCCGTCGACCCCGCCCAGGACGTGTTCGGGTCCGCCTTCGGGCAGGCCACCGGGTTCCAGCGCGCGCTCGACGCCTATCTCGACGCGTGCGCGAAGCTCGAGTCGTGCCCGCTCGGCCAGGACCCCAACGCCGCCAACCGGGCGCTGGCCACCTTCATGTCCCGGCTGGAGGACCAGCCGCTGCCCACTGGGACCGACCGCGAGCTGACGAAGGGCCGGGCGTTCTACGGCGTGGCCGTCACCCTCTACGACAAGGCGGCGTGGCCCGTCCTGTCGCAGGCGCTCACGGCAGCGCTGCGGGGCGACGGGTCGCTGCTGCTGCGCCTCAACGACCTCTACTTCTCCCGGCAGAGCGACGGCAGCTACGACGGCAACATCGGGTGGGCCAACATCGCGGTCAACTGCCTCGACAACCGCGAGCGGCCGAGCGTCGCCGAGGTGGAGGCCGAGCTGCCCCGCTTCGAGAAGGTCTCGCCGGTCTTCGGTGCCGCTCTCGGCTGGGGCACCCTCGGCTGCACCGACTGGCCCGAGCCCGCCGAGCGCCCGCAGGTGGAGATCGACGCCGAGGGCTCGTCGCCGATCGTCGTCATCGGCACCACCCGCGACCCTGCGACGCCGTACGAGAACGCCAAGGCGCTGGCCGACCAGCTGGGCGACCGCGAGGGCGTGCTGCTCACCCGTGAGGGCGACGGCCACACGGCCTACAGCTCCGGCAACCGCTGCATCGTCAAGGCTGTCGACGCCTACCTCGTCGACGGCACCGTCCCGCGCGACGGCACGACCTGCCCCGACGAGTAGTCCGGCCGCAGTCCGGCCTCGCACCGCTCGGCGGTGCCGCGGCGACGGGGGCGGGCTCAGGCCGAGCGGATGGCCTCGTGGTGGCGGATGACCTCGTCGATGATGAAGGTCAGGAACTTCTCGGCGAACGCGGGGTCGAGGTCGGACTCGACGGCGAGCGAGCGGAGCCGCTCGATCTGGCGTGCCTCGCGGTCGGGATCGGAGGCAGGCAGGTCGTGCGTGGCCTTCAGCCGGCCCACCCGCTGGGTGCACTTGAACCGCTCCGCCAGCAGGTGCACGAGGGCGGCGTCGATGTTGTCGATGCTGGAGCGCATGTCGTCCAGCTCGGCCCGCACGTCCTCTGTCCCGGTCACGGGGTCGAGTGTAGGGGGGCCCGTGTGTCCCGCTGGAGGGGCAGGGGTAGGCTGTACGAGGTTCTGCGGGCGATCCTCGCGGGACCTTCGCCGCCTTAGCTCAGTCGGTAGAGCGTTTCACTCGTAATGAAAAGGTCGTCGGTTCGATTCCGACAGGCGGCTCCACCAGGCCCGGTCACGCAGCAGCGGACCGGGCCTTCGTCGTGCTCGCAGCTGTCGCACTCGATGGGCATGTCCACCCGGCTTCTCGCTCAGCTGCAGAGGTCCTCGTCGGCGTGTCGCGAGGTGGTCTCGACGGCGGGGGTGTCGCGGACCTGCAGGCCCGTGGCGTCGGAGGCGCCCAGGACGAGGCGCACTCCCGCGACGTCGGGGTCGACCTGCGGCTCCACGTCGAGCCCGAAGGAGCGGGCGACGGCGGCTGCGGTGCGCTTCGCGCGGTCCGAGCCGTCGACGACGAGGATCGTCCGCTCGGCCGGCTCCTGCGCGTCGCCCACGGCGACGACGGTGTGACCGAGCGACTCGAGCTGGCCGGCGGCCGACGCGGCGAGGCCAGGGACCCGCGCCCCGTTGAGCACCTCGATCGGTGCGTGCTTCGGCGAGGGAGCCGGTCGGTCCGACGCGAGGCGCACCGGCTCGTCGGCGTCGATGGCGGAGAAGACGGTGCGGGCGTCGTCGGTGGCGACCACGCGGTTGGGGTCCTGTGGGGCAGCCGCCGTGGGCATCGCCATGAAGGTGATGCGAGCAGGGTCCACCGATCGCACCCGCTGTGCGAGGCGGCCGAGGGCTCTGGTGCTGGCGAGGTCGTCGTCGACGGTCATCGACTGCGTGGCTGCGTCGAGGAACCTCACGAGCCGGTCGGGGCGGGTCAGCACCTCGGCCGAGCGCACCTCGTGGATGATCGCCGACATCACCACCTGCTGGTGGCCGATGCGGCTGAGGTCGCTGCCGTCGCCGATCGCGTGACGGGTGCGGGCCAGCGCCAGCGCGTCGGTGCCGTCGACGCGCTGCTTCCCGGCCGGCAGGTCGAGGTGCGCGTCGTCGTCGCGCAGCGCCTCGGGCAGGCACACGTCGACTCCACCGAGCGCGTCGACCATGTCGGCGAAGCCGTCGAAGTCGAGCTCGACGAAGTGGTGCACGTGCACGTCGCTGAGTGCCTCGACGGCACGCACGCTGCAGGCGGGACCGTGCTGCAGCGCCGCGTTGATCATGCCTGGACCCCCGGCGTGCGACGTCCCGTCGGCGTCGTCGCACGAGGGCAGGTCGAGGAGCGTGTCGCGCGGGATCTGCACGGCGTCGATGCGGCTGTTGTCGGCGGCGACGTGAGCCAGCACGAGGGCGTCGCTGCGTCGGCTGCCGTCGCCGTTGCCGTGCTTCGAGGTCCGGAGGTCGCGCGAGTCCGAGCCGATGAACAGGACGTTGAGGGCACCGGTGTCGGTGTCGTCCTCGACGAGGTGGTCGCCCACGGTCGCCGTGCTGAGGTTCGCGGACAGACGCCACTGCAGCACGCCGAGCGCCACGCCGGCCACCAGCGCGAGGCTGACGACACCGACGAGCACGACGCGCACGGTGCGGCGTCGCCGCTGGAGCATGCGTCGTCGGGCCCGCGTGGGAGGGGCGGTCGCGGTGGGGGTGCGCTCCTGCTCCACGAGCTACTCCGCCGTCCGGGCCGGTTCCTCCTCCGAGCTCGGGGGTTCCTCGCGCATCTCCTGCCTGAAGATGCGCAGCGCCTGGCCCGAGCCGCGGGCCAGCTCGGGGAGCTTGCGGCCGCCGAACAGGAGCACGGCGACCCCCACCACCATCAACAGCTCCGTCGCACCGATCTGCCTCAGCATGCTTCTCCCTCGTGTTGCCCGTTGCTCGCCGTCTGGTTGCGCGCCGCGACGACCCGTCGACGCTAACAACTCTCGCCTGAGAGACGCCTGAACCGCGTCACGGCCCTTCGGGCTCGAGGCGGGCTCGACCCCAGGTGGTGCGGTTCGTGCTCCGATACGGTTCGCTGCATGCCGCGTGCGTACCGCTCCCCGACCCGCGACGCCGTCGCCGCGGCCACGCGCCGCAGGATCGTCGAGGCGGCGGGGACGCTCTTCGTGCGCGACGGCTACGCGGCGACGTCGATGCAGGCGATCGCGGCCGAGGCGGGCACGTCGGTGCAGACCGTGCACGCGCACGGCCCCAAGCACGCACTGCTCGTCGCGGCGCACGAGCTGACGCTGGCCGGTGACGAAGGTCGACATCCGCTCGCCGAGCGTCCGGAGCTGGTCGACATCATGGCCGAGCCCGACACGGGCGTGGCGATCGAGCGGTACGTCGACTTCCTCGTCGAGGCGAACCTGCGGTCCGCGGCGCTCCTGCACGCCATGGTGTCCGCCGCGGACGTCGACGCGAGAGTCCGCTCGGCGGTGCAGGACCTGGAGGAGCGCCGGCACCGCGACATGACCATCGCCGCCGGGTGGTTCGTCGCGCGCGGACGGCTCCGCGCCGACCAGGCGTCCGAGGCGGCCGACCTGCTCGGGCTGGTCGTCGGCCCCGAGCCGTGGATCCACCTCGTCCGCGAGAGAGGGTGGACGCCGACGCGCTACGGCGTGTGGCTGCGCCGGCAGCTGGACGAGCTGGGGGCGGCGCTCGACGGGTGACCCATATTGGGGTTAGTCTCACTCTAGTCAATTGAGGGAGACGCCCATGAGCCGCAGCGCGGTGCTGTGCAGCATGCCGGCGACCGGACACGTCGGACCGCTGTCCGTGGTGGCCGGCGAGCTCGTCCGCCGCGGATGGCGGGTGAGGATGCTCACGGGAGCCGGCTACGAGGCTCCCGTGCGCGCGAGCGGAGCGGAGTTCGTGGCGCTGCCGGCCGAGGCCGACACGCTCGACTCCATCGGGGCGGGGGAGCGCACCCGTGGCCTCGCCACCATCAACCACGGCGTGGAACAGGCCTTCGTCGCCCCAGCTGCGCCGGCCGGACAGGCACTCGAGCAGATGCTCGCCGACGAGCCCGCCGACGTCGTCCTCCACGACATGACCTTCCTGGGTGTGCAGACGCTCTTCTCGCGCCCCCGTGACCAGCGTCCCGCGACCGTGCTGTGCGGGATCGGTCCGGCCGGGTTCAGCAGCGTCGACACCGCGCCCTACGGACTCGGACTCGTGCCGTGGCGACGGACGGTGCCGAACCGGCTCCGCAACCGCCTGCTGTACCGCACGTCGCGCGTGGTGCTCCGGCCCGTCCACCGCAGCCTCGACCGCTTCCTCGCCGACGTCGGCGCGCCGGGGCTCGACGGCGCCTTCTTCATGGACGTGCTCGACCGCAGCGACCTGCTCGCCCAGTTCACCGTCCCCGAGTTCGAGTACGCGCGCTCCGACGCGCCGGCAGGCCTGCGCTTCTACGGCCCGATGGTCCCGCCGGCAGCCGAGGTCGCCGACGTCGCGACACCCGCTTGGTTCGACGACCTCGACCCGCACCTCCCGCTCGTGCACGTGACCCAAGGGACGGTCGCCAACACCGACTTCACCGAGGTCGTCGGGCCGACCGTCGAGGCCCTGGCGGACCGTGACGTGCAGGTCGCCGTGACGACCGGCGGTCGCCCGACGTCCGCGCTGGACGACCTCGGCCCGCTGCCCGCGAACGTCTTCGTCGCCAGCTACCTGCCCTACGACGAGCTGCTGGCCCGCACCGACGTGCTCGTCACGAACGGTGGCTACGGCGGGCTGCACCACGCGATGCGCCACGGTGTCCCGATCGTCATCGCCGGGGACTCCGAGGACAAGGTCGAGACGTCGACCCGCGTGCAGCACGCCGGGGTCGGCATCAACCTGCGGACCGGCCGCCCGACCCCGGCCGCCGTGGGGCGTGCCGTGCGGGCGGTGCTCGACGACGGTGCGTACGCCCGCCGAGCGCACGAGGTCGGCGTCGCGATCGCCCGGTCCAGCGGGGTGGTCGGGCTGGTCGACGACGTGGAGGCGCTGGTCCAGGAGTCCTCCTACCCGCCCCTCACGAAGGAGTCATGAGATGTCGAGCCACGAGGTCGTCCGGCGTCACGTCGACGCGTTCAACGCCCGCGACGAGGCCGCCGAGCCCTGGTCCGAGGACGCGGAGATCATCGCCCCCGGTGCGTCGGCCTCGGGTCGGGAGGCCGTGCTCGCCTTCCTGCGGGTCTTCCACGACGGCTTCCCGGACGGGCGCCTCGAGCTGGTCTCCGTGCTCGGGAGCGGGTCACGCGTCGCGGCGGAGGGCCGCTTCGTCGGCACGCACACCGGCACCCTGCGCGGTGCGGGCGGCAGCCTCGCGCCGACCGGGCGCGAGGTGTCGTTCCGGTGGGCCGCCGTCTACGAGGTCGACGGCAGCCGACTGCGGTCGGAGCACCTGTACTTCGACCAGGTCGAGCTGCTGTCGCAGGTCGGCGCACTCGGCGACTGAGCTCCCGCGCCCCGCCCGCTCACGCCGCCGGGCGCCGGGACGAACTGGTGCGCTCAGCCAGCCGAGCGCTCGCGCCGGGCGAGCGTCGACGTGGCGCCACCCACGGCACACCAGACGGCGAGCACCGCCCACGGGCGCCAGAGCGCGCCAGCCGTGCCGCCGGTGAGCTGCTGCAGGATCTCGATGCCGGCCGCGTGCGGCAGCAGCGTCGTGACCTCGCGCCACACGACCGGCTGCATCCAGGTGCCCGTGCCGGCGAGGTCGGGGAGCGCCGTGAGGACGAGGAGGGTGACGGCGAGCCCCCAGCCCCACGCGTCCATCAGGTGCTCGAGCGCCTGCGACACGAGCGCGCCGGTCAGCACCAGCAGGGAGAGCGCCGGCCACCACAGGAGCACCGGTCCCGTCGCGAGCAGTGCGCCGACCAGGCCGCCGACGCCGCCGACCAGCACCGCCACTGCCCCGATCACGCGCAGACGTCGCAGGG
>LUMT01000017.1_pt1 | contig 114190 bp, 111 predicted proteins | sample 729741 | NCBI WGS metagenome assembly LUMT01 (sample SAMN03860299, study PRJNA289734) | marine metagenome | biome: seawater column; feature: ocean; material: water; isolation source: Red Sea water column Station 192 - depth 50m | place: Saudi Arabia: Red Sea | collected 2011-10-15 | depth 50 m
GACTACGTCCGGCTCAGAAACCGTCCTGGGCGATCTCAAGGACATAGAAGAGATAGAGGAGAAGAAGGAGCCAGAGACAATTACCCACCACTGCTCCATGTGTGGTATAAGGATGCAAATCCCGAGACCCACTCGAGAGAGATACAAGGTCGTGTGCGCCTATCCTGAATGCGGCCATGAAGACCAGGTGGGCTTCTAATCCCATTCATGGTCCCAGTTACGAGGAAACCACCGAATGCCGGGGAATCACCGTGAAAGTAAACGCATCAGTACCGGCTAGAATCAATATTATCGGCGAACACACGGATCACTTTGGGGGGCTATCTCTAACGTTTTCTAGCCAACATCGCCTCGAACTTACGGCATCTACGAGAGAGGATGGGAGTAGAGGGAATCAAACGGTAATCAACCTCTGGGAGGCTTCGGGCGGTTGGAGCGCAGACCTAGACGTAGATTCTAACATCCCGATAGGAGCAGGCCTGTCTTCATCCGCAGCCCTATGCGTCGCAATCGTAATGTGCTCTCAGAACAATATTGACCCAATGGAGATATCTTTAGAGGCTCAGAGAATTGAGAACCAGGTGCTTCGCTCGAATTGCGGTCTCATGGATCAGATATCCATAACGCACTCCAAGGAAGGGATAGCAACCCTGTTGGACTTTTCCAGAATGAGTATAGAGGGATTCAGAATGCCAGACGATTGGAGATTCAAACTGGTGGATACTGGAATCAGGAGGAGCCTCAGCGAGACCAACTACAGCAGCTCTGAGGTCAAAATAGAAACAAGACGGATACACGCTAAGGAAGAGAGCTCGAGGGTTAGGGCCGCACTGTCCAGCGATGCGAGGGCACTGGGTACTATCCTAAACGAATCCCACGCATCGATAAGCGACAATATTCGTGCCAGTACACCGGAAATAGACAATATGGTCAAGGAGATTCAAAACACTGCGGGAGTATTAGGCGCTAGGCTAATGGGAGGCGGATTCGGAGGGATGATACTCGCACTAATCGAAGAAGAAGACGTGCTTCCGGGGGAGCTTCTGGTTTCTTCAGGCTCTGCCTTCCTTCAGGAAACCCTCTAGCATTCTCAGTCGTTCAGGAGTCCCCATGTCCCAGAACGGAGTATCGTCTAAGTGCGCTGCAATCAATCCGGACATGGCGGGGTAAACTTCCTCCTCCCAACTCCATGTCCCGTCTCTCCCGAGATTATCTAGAACGGACTTCTCCACTATGCTAGTTCCCGCCTCGTAGCCGTTCAGCCCTTCTGGGTTATCAAGCCGCTTGTCATACCGAATTACACGACCACCCACATGTTCGAGATTGAATGATGAATGGCCGGTGGTCACGGTCATAGTCAGAGCGCAGCCCGAAGAATTGTGCGTTTGTAGGAGAGAAGAGTAGTCAATCATATGCAAATCATCCCCCCAAAGGAGGACGAACCTATCTTCGATAAGGTCTCTGGCGCCCCATAGAGCCCCCCCGGTCCCCAGAGGAGACTTCTCCTTGTGGAACACGATATCTACTCCTTCATGGTCAAAATCTTCGAATCGCTCTCCAAGATGACCGATCAATACTAGCGACCTAGTGCAACCCTGAGCAACCACCCAGTCAAGAATATGTGATAGGATAGGCTGTCCTGCTACCTTGATCAGGGATTTGGGGACATTCTCCGAAAGGCTGCCAAGCCTAGTCCCTAGGCCCCCTGCCAGCACCACCACCTGCGGCATCGTCCCACGGTCCACACCACGTGGAATCTGGAGTGACTAATAATCAGCAGGTTTCAAGATGACCACCTTTCGGGTTAGGGGCGATGAGGAGTACCGGAGCTGCACTCGTCACGACTTTGATGCTTCTCCTAGTGCCTCTCTCCGGGTGCCTCCAGAACGATTCCCCCATCGATGAGGTTGAGGAAGAATCCCTACCAGCAGGGATATTTGTGACGGGAGCAGATGGCTCTCCGGTGGATGAGCCTCCATTACCACTGGTGTTCAACTTCAGCGATGTAGGTGAGGACGGTGCCGAACCAAGCATCGGTGTCACATCTAGTGGGTGCATTTTCTTCATTGCATTCGAGAAAGTGATGCGTTCATGCGATCACGGCGCGTCTTGGGAGGACGTAACCGGACCGCTGTGCGCATTCCAGACAAACGACCCATACGGTTGGGTCGATCCAGTGACGGATCGAATTTTCAATGTCCAGATGCAAGGGCTCCAAACTTCATGGATCTGCTGGAGCGACGATGACGGTGAAACCTGGGTTGGTAATCCCCATGACTCTGGGACAACCCCCCTCAATGACCACATAAAACTCGCATCTGGCCCATGGACGAGCAGTGGGTACGGGATCGGAGGCCAGTTTTCCCAGACATTTTACGACCAGGCCGTCTACTACTGTTACAACAAACTTGCAGGGATATTCTGCTTCACTAGCTTCGATGGAGGAGCGACATTTGAGGCAGGGGGGCAACTGTTCGGCCTTGCAACGACTAACGGCGGATTACACGGTGCAATTACATCTGCCCCTGATGGCACGGTATACGTCACTCCGCGGGTGGAGACTCCTACGGTCATAGTTTCGAAAGACAATGGTCTTACTTGGTTCGATAGAACCATGGGCGAGGACGAAGGAACGCCTTATCCGAGAAAGAACTCGGAGGTAGCCACAGACACTCAGTCAAACGCCTACCACATATGGACTGGCGCAGACGAAGGGGTCTACATGGCTACAAGCACAGATTCCGGGCAGTCCTGGACCCAAACGAGTGTCAGGATCAGTCCGAACGAGGTAATTTCTACGGCATTCCCCCAAGTCGACGCCGGTGACCCAGGCAGAATAGCGATTACATATCTGGGAAGCGAGAACGCCAGCGAGTTAAACCAGTCAAACATAGACGGAGAGCCTTGGGATGGGAACGCTCACTACGCCAATGCGAACGTCAGCTATTATCTGTACGTGACTTACAGTCTGAACGCCCTTGACACTAATCCTGTGTTCCACACGGTCCGAGCGTCAGCAGACCCAGTCCAGATTGGCAGCATATGCCTGAACAGCGGTGACTGCAGAGATATCGGGGGCTCCAACAGAAACCTCCTGGATTTCAACGATCTCCACATAGACAGGGAAGGAAGAGTGTATATCGCGTTCGCTGACGGTTGCACTGGGGAATGCGCGACTGGGAACAACTCGGGGCCTGAGGACTCCAGAAGCAGGCGTGGGATACTCTGCTACCTGGGAAGCGGTCCGAGCTTATTGGAGGGATTCGGCACCCTATCAGCATTCGAATCCCAGTGACCCTCTTAACCTCCTGCGAATAGCATCCAACATGTCACTCCCCAGAAGAGCCATGGAGCAGATGGGATTCTCGGTCTGCTGCCTAATGTGCGACGCCCCTGATGTTGCAGGCTCGGAGAGATGCAAGTCCTGCATCAGGGGTCACACCAGAGCCAGAGACAGACTTACTTCTGGGAAGGCTAGGACCAAGGCGCAAAGACTAGCAAGAGAACTCGTAACGATGCTCTCCGATCCATTCAGCTACATCGATGATGAAATCCATGGAGAATCGATGCAATATTACTCCGAGATCATCCGTGAGCATCAGCAGGATCCAGATAAGCCCACACCAAGGCGTGAGAGAAGCCAGCGGCTATCCAGAAAGACCTCATTGATCAGAGAGGTGGCGAACAAGAACAGATGGCTCCATAAACCACCGGACGAGGAACAGATAGAGGAGATGCGGGAAATACTCAGAGACGGTGATGTGCGACCCCCCCTGACTTGGGACGAACTAATCACAGAGATTGAGGACATGCTGGATGATTGAACTGAATAGCATTGATAGCAGACAATGTGGACCAGCAATTGATGGCTGCGGAGAGAGACCCCAGATGGTGGAAGGTCGACGACGACCCTCTCGAGGCTCACCACAGGGCTACAAGTCATCAGGCGGCTAGGGATGATGGCAACTGGAGGCAACGCCGAATCCATGTGCAAGTAGGCTCTGAGGGAAGGGCGTTTTCCAACTTCTTCGCAGATGTAAGAACGGGAGGAGTCTCACTTCACAAAGGCTCAATCTGGCACTTTTCTAGTACAGAGATTCGTCAACTGATACTTGCGACAGGCGCGTTCACCTTAGCTCTAGCACTGATGTTTAATGGCGGTATTTGGGGGGGCATCGGCCTCGATTTCCCCATCATATGCATATTTGCGCTCTTTTCTTTCGGTCCCGCCTTTCTATTGCATGAGTTCGCACACAAGTTTGTTGCAAGATACTACGGTTGTTGGGCTGAATTCAGAGCTGACCCAGGTGGTCTCAGATTCGGAGTAATACTCGCTGCCGTAATTGGTATAGTGTTCATGGCACCCGGCGCGGTGGTTGTGGCCGGTAATGCGACCAGAAGTCAGTTCGGGAAAATCGCAGTTGCAGGACCGGTTTCCAATATGGCCCTATGGCTTATCGGCTATTTGAACTGGATTTTTCTAGAAATGTTGGGAATTGAGAGTAACCTGCTGAAAGGAGTCAATTATTTCTGGCTGATAGGAAACTCTATTCTCTGCGCATTCAATATGCTTCCTTTTGGGCCTCTTGATGGTAAGAAGATTAAATCTTGGTCAGAGCCTATTTTCTACCTATGCGTCAGCATTGCAGTGACTCTAGTCTACATCACACTCCAACTAGATAATCCCCGCGCTATATGAGCCCGTTCACCACAGGTTCCTCGTCACAGTGGAAGAACGTCATGAGAGCCCACCATGTGATCATGTCGAGACTGTTCACCACGTTCGCGACACCGCTGTTCTCCTCCCCGTAGTCCTTGCCAGTGGTGTCCATCCACTGCTCCATCTCTTCCAGGGTATCGCATGTCTGGTGATAGCACCAGTAGCCGTCTACAAGGCCACCGAATCCGATGGTGACGGTCCCCAGGTTGTCTTGGAAGCTGGCGTGGTCGCTCCTGGCAGTTGTGTCTTCGTAGACGATTACTTCGGGCCTGTCCATGTCTAGCCAAACGTCGGTTTTCCAGGTTTCTTCGGGGTAATTCGCACCCACAAGGGTCCCCATCTGCTCCTCCAGCCCCAGCGCGTCGGAGCCAATCCAGTTCGACAGACCCACCATGCCCGGCTGGTCCAGACGATCGTGATTCGGGCCCGGCCCGATGTAGACCCGAAGCGGCCAGACCTCCGAGTCCTTGGGATAACCGTCCTCGTCGATCTCTGGGTCTGGATCTCCATGGGGAGCCCCTCCGCCACCCGGCCAGTTGACTCCCGCCATATCCAAGTTGATGTAGCTGGTAACAGTCACGTCCGGGTTGTCCTCCTTGACGTAGTAATCCGTCCAGTAGTCTGAACCCCGCTTGCCGCCCTCTTCTCCGGACCATAGGCAGAATACCATGGTGCGCCTGCTTTCGAATTCCGACAGAGCCCGTGCGGTTTCCAGCACCATTGACGTACCCGCAGAGTTGTCATACGCCCCAACTCTCGTTCCGTAGGTCCTGATACCTGTTATGTGGGGGTCTAGGACTGCTAGATTGGCGGGAGGAGCAACGTCGAAGTGCGCTCCGAAGACCAACCACTCATCGATGTAAAGGCTACCCCATTTGTAAGCACAGACATTGTACGCCTCAGGATTCTGAGCCCCCAGCATATCGGTGTACTCGTATCTGTGAGACATCACCTCAAGGCCGAACGAGGAAAATTCTGCAATCAGGTATTGGGCAGCATCCTCGTAGGCAGCGTTGCCTTGGCCCGCCCACCGGTCCCAGTAACCCTCCTTCCCGTCGAAGGGATCGAGGGAATCGGTCGGGTCGGTTATCCGGTAGAGCCGCTCGTAGACCTCTCTGCCATGGACTATACCTGACGAGTGAAATCCACCATCATCCACCGAGGTGGTGCTATCTCGCACTGTCTGCACGGTCTTCACGAAGACAGAGCCACCGCGATCTTCACTACTGTTGAGAGTGTCCAACGAGCCATTGCCGTAGACCCTAGCAACGGCGGAACCCCAATCACCGGAATCCCCTCCTTTTTCCAACCAAGACCCCCACGACTGGTTCTCCTCCCTTACCGGCCAATTGGTCCTCCCATACTCCCCCACCAGAATAAACAACACCGATACCCTCGGTGGGGACAGCAATTCCAGACTGAAGGAACTCCCCCTTTCGATATCGATAACCGTCGAGTTCTGAATGAAACCAGTGATGGGGTCCCTTACCAGGTACGGCACGTATACGGACATGTCATGCCTGGAATCCAATGAAACGCTCTGGAAATGCCCGGATACCAATATATCGGGACCGACATCTAGATCTTCTTCGGATAGAGAACTGCTTTCACCGCTCATACATCCACTAAGCGGTGCGGACACAATTACGAAGACCATCAGGGCTGCTCGCATGTTATCTCCACTAGGTGGCGGTCAGCCTTCTCTTGATCACTATTCCATTGTCGGTAACCTGTACAACCTCGACGGTAGGCTGAGGAGCGATGTATCCTATCGGCGAGGAAGCCATCTCTTCGAGGGCCTCTAGCGCCCTAGCCCTCTTCTTTCGTTTCCTTCTTGTCATCCTGCGCCTCACTCTCCAAAGCATGAATGCCAACAGCCCGATGATGTAGTACTGGACTTGCTTGATAACCCAAAATGGAGTCAACAGAAGGGTGAAACCCACACTATCATCCCCCATTCCCTGGTTTATCGTGTAATATATCACTTGTCGCTTTGAATCGTTGTTAATAACGGAGGTGATCCTACCCTCCTCTGATGTAAGATTCTCTAGCTCCATGCCCAGAGGCATCGTTATCGTGTACGTGCCTGCAAAACTCAGGCCGAGAGAATCATCGCCTATGTTTGCCAGCTTCGAAGTGGGCAAATCAGCACTGGCGCCGTTTACCCTGACTCCTTCTGGGGATGGGGCAACCATGCTAGATGAAAGGGCGCCGGTCAAACTATCCATCGCTGCAACCATAGGAGTGATGAACGGGGCAGTTAGTGTGTTCATGGAGACGTCTTCGGTGGCAAGGCCAAACTCGGGACTCTCCCCATTGCCCCTGAGAATTCCGATCAACTCAACCCAGGAGTTAGTGATACCAGCAGTCATACTCACCTTCGGAATATCGATGCTGAGGATTATGCCCCTCTCGTCGCCGATGACGTCGTCATTGTCTGTGATCATCTCATGAGGGAACTCTATATCGATGGTAAAGCCAGACATGTCGATATCCCCGACACCGTTCCCATCCTCCTCTGTCAACTCCCTGGCAGTGTCCTCGATCAGGGACTTTATGTCCTTCTCCAACTCATTTACGTACCACGGAAGGCCTGTGGTCTGGCTGGACGATATGGGCATGCTCTGCTCGCAATACGACTTCCCATTGTCGCACAATGAGAACTCCACCTCGAGAGGGTCTCCTCTGGAACCTATATCCAATAGCGCCCTGAGCAAGTCCGAGGGAAGAACGTCCAAACTCATGCTGGTGGAATCGGTGTTCAGTGAATCGAACAACTCATCGGGGACCGCAATCCTGTGGATAACCATGTCAACGGACAGGGCGAATTCGACCGTCACGCCCTTGGTCAGCGGGAGGCTTGCGAACGATACCTCTCCTAAGTCCATGTCCACATCCATGTAAGCGCAACTCTTCGAGGTCGAGGGACATACTGTGTCCCCCCCTCCGTCGAAGCAAGCGCTTGGAACGGTGTCCCTACATATCGCGTGGTTCCAGAAGAAGGAGTCAGAACCGGTAAGGTCGATAACCCCGCTGTGTTCTCCGGAAGCTCTGTAATTCAATACGATAGAGTCACCACCCTGTGGAGTAGAAGCCCAGGTAGGCAAAACGATCTCCATCGTCAAATCTGCGCTGATTCCGTTAGGAAGCAAACTTCCCACGAAGTCCTCCATGGTCTCATCGCTTAGTACCGTTGAGAACTCCAGCCCTGAGTTGAGAAGCTTGCTTAGATCATCCCCAGAAACCGAGTTCAGGAAGCCAGAGTCACCGAGGTTTCCGCCCAGTAGGTCGGCGAGGCTGAATGGGAAAGTGTGACTTACCGACCTCATGTACACCGGGTAGGTGTCATCCATGGCTACGGATCCCTCCATACAGTAATTCACTCCCCTTTCGCACTGTGTGGAAGAATGGGTGTAGTTCAGACCGCCCTGATCCAGAGGAGCACTGGACACGTGGATCCATTGGAAATCACCCATCTTAACGCTCGACCCCCCGCCTGAGTCGGTTAGCGCCTGACCAATCCCTGAGATCGGGATGTTCTTGGAGAGATCGTCCAGGTCCAGCAGCCCAGTATGATATGCCATTCTAATCCCGTCGGAAGTGATTACCGGAATGGTCGCCTTGTCTCTAGGCATCAAATCTGGAACGCCCCAACTACTCAGGCTACTGGATTGTATCTGGTATATCCCTGCTATTATCTCCACGAAGGCGTTGCTCTCATCGGAAAGATCGATCGAAACTCTGAGATCCAGGCTCCTGTCATCAGGTGAGACCTGTACTATGCTCGTGGTACTCTTGTCTCTCATCCCGATGGTCATGTCTAAGTCAGCGGGTTGGCTGCTGGGGGACAATCCATTGGGGTCGTCACGGTTGTCCACGATCCAAAGACCAGAAGAGTATGCCCCACCGTCTTCGGAAACCTCCTGGTTGACTCCCCATCCTGTCGCATCAGTAACTGTGGCATATGATGGTGGTTGGATTGAATAGGTCCCCTTGTGGCCAGGCTCAACCCTGACGTCGAACTTCGTTGTGATTTCTGATCCCATCACGAGTAAACCCTCCAGGGCAGTATTCAGATTGGACTCAGATACCCCGTTTAGCCCATAAGTCGAGGAAATAGGCAGAGAAATGTTGACGTTAGTGGAAATGCAAATGGGGGGCTCGAAGGCATTGCCATCACTGTCAGAAGCAGGATCAATCGTACAATCGACCGCAGAAACCACCCCGGAGTCATCAGGAAGGAACACCCTATCTTCCCATGTGGTTACAGGAGACGTAGAGCCGCCCCAGTTGGCCAAGAAGGCGCTTATCGATCCATCAATCTCTCCTAGGAGGGACTCTTGTATGGTCGGCGACGTGACGTCGTTCGGGTCTGTATTCTCATCGAAGGCGGACCTGAGTACGTCTGCGGGCAGACCATCGTTTGCATTGATATTGTCACTGCTAAGTGCTGCGATCATCGAATTGGATGTGAACAGATCCATCCCTGACTTATCCCACTCCCTGATTGCCCACGAGGCTTGGAATTGAATCTCAGTAGGGCTTGTCATATTGAAGTGAAACATTCCCTCAACCCAGCTAGTGATATCTTGTGTCGCATCGTCGGCATCGAACCTGTTGTCACAAACCCCGTCTAGTCCTGGAGAGGGCAGGCAGAGGGTCATCTCATCGAATGTGTTCTCTGAAACAGCCGCTGGAGCCACTGTCTGGACTAGGAAAATCACGGATAGTAGAACGGCAGCTCTCCCCCAACCGTATTGGGTTGAATTCTTAGCGTGCCGCTCAGTCATTGCGCAATGACTCTACGAGTCATTGTTAATGGATTCGGTGGGGGGTATCAGAATTAACACCAAACTCTCTATTCTAATTCTGCTTGTACCAAGCATCCGTGTCTTCCGACGACCCCACGCCAGGCCCATCAGGACTATCCGAGTTCTGCACGGATTCCGGACTGCCCCCGGTTTCGGAATGGTCGAGAACAATCCTGCCCTCCGCGTCTACCTTGTAGCTGGTCGGAACCTCCTCCTTCATCGTGAATGCCAGGATGAGTCCAAGAAGCATTATCAGGAGTCCGCAGCAAGCACACGATCCTCCACCTAGCGCTCCAAAGAAACCCCCCACCACACTCTCAATTATCTCGCGGATGACTCCCTCTGGAACTGCAACAAGATTGTCCTCTGAAACAAACTCGTAAGACCCGCCACTTTCGAGGCCTCGCACCTCCCCCATGTGCAGCCAACCATCTGGGTCATCTTCGTACCCTACTGGCAGTCTTCCGTCTTCAGTGCACCAACCCGCAGTGTACCAAACCTTCTCATCACTATCTCCTTCGATTACACTCACATTAAGAGTAAATTCATCGCATCTAACTTCATCGCTAACGAAAACAAGGAGTACTCCATCTTGTGAATCGGTGTGCTCGTGCACTCCAGAGCTTCCGGACCAGACTGCTTCTTCTTCAACCGACCATTCTGCTGCTGAGCCAAAACCTCTGGCACCCAGTCCCCCGAGCAAGATTCCCAAGACGAGCATTCCAACCCCGATTCCGAGAGTCACTTTTGCTGCGACGTGCATGATTCCCCGAGGCTGCGGTTGCTAACAAACTATCCGATGAAGACCGAAAGGCAAGTCAGACTCGCATCGACCTCCCTGAACTCGGTCATTTCGATCGAAGTGATTGAGAAGCCCGCATCCATCAACAAGTGCCTTGCCTTTTTGTAGCCCTCTGCCATGATTATCCGATCGCCATATCCGATGGTATTGGCTGCGTACCCCTCCTCTTCGGGAATCCAGATGACCTCTTCAGCAAAGGAAAGATCGCTCTCCTTCAGATGCCCCATTGCAGCAACCATGGTGCCCGATCTCGGACTAGAGCAGACCGTTGTTAGGTGCAAAGTGCTCTTCGGGACATCGAACAACTGCACATCAATACCCGCGCCCTTGGCATGCTCAGCTAGAAAATCGGCACCCTGCTTGTTGGTTCTGGTAGAAACACCGACGAGAAAACGATCGTCGTAGAAGACGACGTCTCCACCGTCTAGAGTCGCCCCCCCAGGCATCCTGATAACTTCAAAATCATCTGAGAGATGTTCTGCCACCGACTCCTTCTCCCCGTCTCTGCTAGGATGGCCAAGATTTGGTATAATGGCTACATCATCCAGAATCACTGCCGCATCCTCTATGAAGCAGCAGTCTGGGAAATCTTCCAACGTAGGTAGGGTGATGACCTCGGTGCCATGTGCCCTAAGTGCTGCGAAATAAACCTCTTGCGCGCGTCTGGCAGCCTCGTAGTCGGGTACTCTAGTACCCAGGTAGCTGGACACGGCTTCCGCGTAACTTGGAGAGACTTCTCTGGTCAGAGCCCGACCTCTTGCTCTGTCAAACGTTCCCGGCACGAACCCCCCTCTGCAAAGCCATTGATAACGATTAGGAGAGCGGAACCGGTTTTCCTGATTCCGGAAGTCTCTGACCCATCCATTATGGACGGAGACGGGAGTGGGTTGACTGTCGCAGGTGTCGTAATGGAGGAACTAAGAAATCTCCTAGAAGCGAGGAATCGCCACATCAGCAAAGCCCTCTCAATCGCACATGGGAAGCCCCTGCACATAGTGAGGGGAGAGATGCAGTACCTGCACGCCTCGGACGGTACCAAGTACTTAGATCTCGTGAACAATGTCTCCCATGTAGGTCACTGTAACCCCCATGTTGTTGAAGCCGGACAGAGACAGATGGCCGTTCTGAACACGAACAGCAGGTACCTGTACGAGGAGCTTACTGAGTATTTGGGCCGACTATCCTCTACCCTGCCCGAGTCCTTGGCTGTCGGATTCTTGGTGAACTCAGGTTCTGAAGCCAATGAACTCGCGGTCAGGCTGGCACGATCATTCACAGGAAATCACGACATGGCTGTGATTGAGGGTGCTTACCACGGTCATACGGGAATGTTGATCGATCTGAGTCCATACAAGTTTCGAGGGCCCGGGGGCAAAGGCTCGCCAGAGGAATGGGTGCATGTACTGCCTATCCCCGACACATACCGTCGCCCCAGTATTGACTACTCGGCAGAGGCAAGGGAGGGAATGAAACACGCGGGCCCATTGGCAGGTCTTCTGATAGAGTCCATGCTATCCTGTGCGGGGCAGGTACCCCTACCCCCCAACTACTTCTTAGAGGCAGCCTCGACGATAAGGAACCAAGGGGGACTGCTCATTGCAGACGAGGTGCAGGTAGGGTTCGGTAGAGTGGGGACGCACATGTGGGCTTTCCAGGAGAGCGGAGTAACCCCAGACATCGTAGTGATGGGAAAGCCGATTGGAAATGGGCACCCCATGGCAGCGGTCTTTACGACACCGGAAATCGCTTCTTCGTTCGGGGACATGGAGTTCTTCAGCACCTTCGGCGGGAACCCAGTCTCCTGTGCCATTGGGATGGCAGTGATGGACGTCATTGAGAATGAGGACCTGATGAATCGAGCCCGTGTCCTAGGAGAACGCTTCAAAAGCGGTCTGAATTCTCTAATGAAGGATCACGAGATAATTGGCGACGTCCGAGGACGAGGGCTATTCCTCGGGATCGAGATGGTGAAGGACAGGAGCACGCTAGAACCAGCGTCTATGGGGGCGTCAGAAATAGTTAGTGCAATGAGGGATCAGGGGGTGCTTCTGAGTACGGACGGCCCCCTTCACAATGTCATCAAGATCAAGCCACCAATGGTTCTGAACGAAGAAGATGTAGACCAGACGTTGATTAAACTCGAAGCCAGCCTCGCGGATCTACATCCATACAGTAATTATGGCAGCGTTTTGGAATGAGATAGTCTTTCTAATCCTCTTTCGATTCACGTTCGCTCAACAGACGCACGTCTCCGATCCCCTGAGCCTTGCCTAATTGGAAGATTAGCGCAGCCACCATTACGAGGACCACTATCTCCAACCCGAAGAAGGGTATCCACGACTCTCCTGACTTTGATAGAGCGGGATCGCTCGTATCATTGGCTGGCTCTGGAGAAACCGGCTCTTGCATAGGCTCCACGATAACCGTCCCTACCATTCCTACGCTCTCATGGGGCTCGCAAACGTACTGGTGCGTCCCGTTTGTTCCTGCTTCGAACGTGAACGTGTAGTCCACGTTCCTGGAGGTATCGCCTGAATCAAACAAACCGTCCTCTGCAACTGCGTTATGCGCGAGTAGCTCGCCACTCCAGAAAAACCGCACAGAGTCGCCCTCTGTAATGGTGACCGATGAAGGAGAGAACCTCAGATTCGTGCTATCCACTGTTACCACGACCTCTTCGGATGTTGAGACTTTCGCAAGGGACCCGGGTACCATGGCTCCGAGTAGAAAAACTACAACGAATATGATATGTCTCATCAAACCAATCAGGCCGAATTTGGTATACACCTTTTGCGGCTTTTTGCATGAAATAACGAGCATTTGCTGCAGAATATGATATGGTTTTGCAACTAATGAATAATCAAGGTGAAGAAGAATGGACTCAAAGAGAAGTGTCAGAACGGAGCAGAACAGAAGCAGAGCCAAAATTGGAGTAATCACACTCGCAATGGTATCCCTGCTTGCCGGGGCATCAGTCTCAGCGACCCTAGAGGACTACGCTGCGCCGGTGTACGCGGAGGAGGACCCTTTCGAGGGAGCAGTAGATGATGTGACCGGGGAGGACACATGGGAAGCCAAGGAAACGAAAAGCAAGCCATTTGGGAAGCACATCAGGAAGGCGATGAAGAGCCGTATGGACGATAGGATGGAGGACAGAACAGAGCATCTCGAGAAGAGGATACAGATTGATTCCAACCTAATCGCAGCCTTCCAATTCTGCCAAGACAACGCGAATTGCACAGCAGATGCCGATTCACTTTCCGAGATGATCGGCAAACTATCCTCGGCTGTGGATGGGATGCAGGCTAAACTGGACGGCTCAGACTCCGTGGCCGACAAGGAAGACTACGAGGACGGAACCCAGGAGGAATGTGAGGAAAAGGGCGGAACTTGGACTAACGATGATCGAAAGGGTGAGTACTGTGCCTTCGCTGATGAATACAAGGACTGGGACGAGAGGAAGGAATGGGACGAGGAGAAGAGGATGGAGTTCTCTGAGGAGAAGTCAATCCAGCTGAGAGCAGCCCAGCAAGCAATATCCTTCTGCATCGCTAACCAAGACTGCTCGGCAGATCAAGAGACACTGGGGATTGTACTGGAGCACATGACATCTAGAGAGAACCACCACAGTGACTGCTCAGATGACAAGAGGTGCGATCGCGATTATGACAGAAGGAAGGGACTCCGAGCTAGAATCGGAGGCGCCTTCTGTAAGATGCTAGACAGGTGCGAGGAACGCGCTAAGCCCCTTCCAGCACCGCTTCAGCTAGAGATTACTCAGGAGATCTGCGAATCCAGAATGGGAGTGTGGACAGAGGCGCCTGATCGCGGTGAAGAGGTGTTCTACTGCGACTGGAGCGATGACCGCGAGGAGGATGACAGAGACCGCGAGGAGGAGACCTCCGAAAACCAAGAGGACTGTGAGGCTAAAGGCGGAACTTGGCACGAGGACAGGCAGTATTGCCATACAGAGTGACCAGCACTAACTGAGCCTAAACGACGCGCCAACATTCACATCTGTGCCTAGGCCAGGATGACCATGAGCCAAGCCAACGGGGGAGAAATCGAAGGCTCCATGGATAGGGTCGCCAGAATCACACTCTATCTAGGAGGCTTCATGCTCTTACTGCTTATTGCCGCTCCATTCACATTCGATACGGACTCATCAGGATACCTGGCCTCATACGTGATTTATTCTCTATTCCTGACTAGCATCGGTGTTATCATCGGTGTCTCCCTTATGTGGCTCAACGACCCCAGAAGAGAGCCTGAACGAGAGAGGAGGATCCGCGAAACTAGTAGTCCCATGCTTTCAGAGGACCAGCAGAAGGTGGTTGACATCCTGTCCTCAAACGGCAACTCGATGTGGCAGGCAGAACTGGTTCGCGATACGGGATTCACGGATTCGAAGGCTAGCAGACTACTATCTCGCATGGAGGTCCAAGGCCACGTTAGGAGGATTAGGGACGGAATGGGGAAGCGAGTAGAGCTGAAGGAGGTGGAATTCTGAGATTAGAGGACGAAAGAGACCGGTTGATGCCGTTCATCATAGGCCTAGCCGTAGTTATTCTCGCGATCTCTTTTCGCAACCTCATATCGATGGAGAACTCACTCGAGGAGGGTAGAGGGCCCCAGGGGGAAATTCTTCTAATGACGATTCCAATGATGGTTCTCGTCGCATCTCTAATGCTCCTGATGGTGAATGAGTCTGGTACTGGCCCAAAGGCACTCAGAGAAAAACTCCCAATCACAGCATTGATGTTGGCGATGTTCATTATCGGTATGCTGATCGAGCCGATGATTCCACGTCCCGAAGGGACACTAGGAGACGCTCTTGGAACCACCTTGCTACTAGTCCCGATACTCCTAATCGCCCTCATGATTTTACCATCGGGCCAGAGAATCTCGGATGAAGAGGAGTAGGATGACCCGATCAAATCCTAACTTGAACGTAGTCACCTTCTACCCTGGTTTCGTAAAGTGGTAGATCCTTCTTCTTGGACATCTTTCCCACTAGCTTTCCATAGGGCGGGAACAAAGGGAAGGGGGACCACTCCTCAAGACACCCATCATCAAGTCGGTGACGCGTCTGGTGGAGAGGGCAGGTTATGCATCCGTCTTTCACTTTTCCACCCAATCCTAGAGGCCACCTCATATGTCTGCAAAGCCCTTCGGTCGCATGGTACTTACCACCATATTCAACGATCATTAGGGTCTTCAGTCCTATATTCACCATCTTAGGCTTCTCTGGCTTTAGCTTAGCGAGACGAATAGCATTTTTCCACCGCATCTAACTCCTCACGTTTGACATCCCGCCATCAAGATGGAAGACTTGACCCGTGATGTTGTCAGGAGCCTCCGTTAGTAGCCAGTGCATCGTTGCTGCAACTTCCTCTGCTCTGTTAATTCTGTTCAGAGGAATCATGCTGACTGCTGCATCCTTGGAGGCCTCTGATGAGGTTATGGGAGAGGAAAGTCTGGTTTCAGTAAGCCCGGGAGCGACTGCATTGACCCTGATTCCTCTTTTGCTGTACGTGGCAGCCGCTGATCTGACCATTGACTCTACGCCCCCCTTAGCAGCAGATATTGCCTCGTGATTCATCAGACCAAGACTTCCTGCTACGCTTGACGTGAAGACAACCCTTCCTCCTCCGGCTCTTAGCATCTGCTTGCATGCCACTGAAAGAGTTACGAACGCACTAGTAAGGTTCGTCGACAGAACTTCCTCGAAGGATTCTCTGTTCATGGCATGAGGGGGCCTCACAGAGAAGGAGCCAACTAGATGCGCAACCCCGTCAATTGCCCCTTCGCCCGATGTTATGCAGGACTGGACTGCCGCAAGTACCAGGTCTTCGTTGTTTGCGTCCCCTACAAATCTCTCAACCATATCCTCCGGTAGGTCAGATACTCTGGACTCGTCTCTCACAAGAAGGGTGACCTTGTTTCCCTCCTCTACCAGTCTCTTCGTGAGGAGAATTCCTATGTCACTACTACCGCCAACTATTAGGAAAGAGCCCACGTTATCACCTCAGAACTATGATTCCTGTTCCCTGATCCATTCATTCAGTTGCTCTTCTAGCCTGTCCCATAATGCATCCTTCATAAAGATAAAATCTAGACTGAGCATATATACAGTCGTTTAAGCGACTTCGACAATATCATCTAATTTCTAACTGACTGGAAAATCCTATTCCCTGTCTCCCAGCCGCCCAGCCAGAGTGATATCAGGATGAGTAATATTTGCCCTGCCCCTCTCAGAATATGCCAGTGGTTCTCATAGACTCGTCCATTGAGCGGAATCTCATTGACCCACATGTTCAGGTTGGCCCAATACAGCACTATCAGCATCAGTGTCAGTCCCAGTGCCGCCTCCTTCCTGAACCAAGGCAAAGCAACCCCGATTCCTAGGATAATCTCGAAGGCACCACTGGCGTAGACCCAGAACCTTGCATTGCCGATGACGCCGGGGACTATCGGTTCGAACCATGACGGGTCACGGAAGTGTTGGACCCCCACCCATGCAATCCAGAGACCATACGGGACTGCGACCAGGTTAAGCAGCCAACCAGACATCTAATCAGTCCGAGTGTTCACGAACTAGGGCTAGATGTATGGCCACTCCAACAGGCATAAGCATCACTCCGAAGAACACGGAGACTGCGGATATCCACCTATCAGTCTCTCTTTCTACACATCTGTTCCACATCCATCTGGTGATGAAAATGTCACCTGCCACCATGTGGGCCCATGCTGCGGAAGCCCCAGCACGGGTTCCGAGAATACCCACCAGACTATCCACAATGCTCAACGGGGCCGTGAAGCCCTCTGACAGTTCGATAAGCCCCTCGGGGTCGGAAGCGATTACGAACCACCAAATGGCAATCGGCCCAATGAAGAACCAAGGGCCTCTGAGAATCTTCTTCGTCCTTTCATGTTCAGGATAAATTAGCATCGCGAGCCAGAAGGGTCCAACCCACATAGTCGATAAGAAGAATGAGAAATCATACAGGTCCATAGGCCTCCCTCAGGCGTTCCGCACTTTGAGTTTCGGCTTCCTGAGGTCTTCGAACCATGGATCAGCACCGTTCCAGTCAGGCACGATCCCCATGTCAGCGCAGATCATCTTCGCAGAAATTCTACCACTTTCCAAGATAGTAGGCAATCCGCTTCCAGGATGGGTCCCCCCGCCTACAAGGTAGAGCCTTTCTAGCTCCTCAAACTTATTCTGAGGCCTGCGCCAAAGCATCTGATCTAAACCATGAGCAAGATTGAACACAGCACCCTTGTAGATGTCACGAGATGCCCAATCATCGGGAGTCACAATAGTCTGTGAGACAATGTGATCCTTCAGATTTGAGAAACCCAGCTTCTCCATCTGCTGGAGGATCACGTCCATGTAATCGTGTTTTATCTCATCCCAATCTATACCCGGATGACTTGTACTGGCTGGCACTAGAACATAGATTGTCGAATGCCCCTCGGGCGCCATTGACGGATCAGTGACGCAGGCGTTCTGGACGTAGACGGAGGGGTCCTCCCAAGCCACTTTGTTCTCTGTGACTTCTCTCAGATTTTTCTGGTAATCCTTGGCCGCGTAAATCTGATGATGCGGGGTGTCGTATACCTTGTCTACACCCAAATAAAGCATGTAAGTGGAGCATGAGTACGACTTCTTATCCAGCTTCTTGTTGGACCATTTCTTTCGTAGTTCGTCGGGCACCAAACCCTTCATTCCAGTAGCAAAGTCAACATTCATCACGAACCTTTCAGCGGTGTAAGACCCCATCTCCGTCTTGGCTCCCACTACTGTCTTACCCTCAAACAAGAACTCGCTAACTGGTTCATTCAACCGGATATCTACGCCTAAATTCCTTGCAATTTCACCCATCCTATGTGTAATGGTCCCCAAGCCTCCTTTGGTGTGGAAAACCCCATGCTCGTACTCCAGATATGCGAGGATAGTGAAAAGACTGGGAGCATGGAACGGACTCATACCCAAGTATTTGGTTTGGAAGGACATAGCCAGTTGCATCCTTTCGTCAGGAAACAATCTAGAAAGATCAGAGGCAACGCTCCTCCATGGTCTCAGGACTTTGGCTACTCGTAGAGCACGCCGGTTCATCAAGTCCATCGGACCTCTCCATGGAGCATTGAGGCAATTCTTGGACAGCGTCATCTTTGTTCGGTTATCTTCAATATACCTCCTGAAACCAGTAGCGTTCTTCTCTCCACAGAGATCTTTGATTTGCTCAGTCATGTCATCCAAGTCCGTGGTAGCGTTCAGGCTCCCTCCTGCTCCAAATACTAGTCTGTAGTTGGGATCAAGAGGTATCAGACCCAGCTCTTCATGCGCATCTAGTCCAAGGGCGTCAAAGATTTCCTCTGCGATTTCTGGGTAGTGGAAAAACGTCGGACCATTATCGAACTTGTATCCGTCTTTCTCGAAGACCTTCGTCCTCCCTCCAACCTCTCCCGTTTTCTCCAGAATGGTGACCTTAACTCCAGCTTTGGCAAGGAGCATGGCGCACGAAAGTCCGCCTGGCCCTGCTCCGACTATGATTACGTCACTGTGTTCGCTCATTATCTCCACTCCATATCCAGACCGTCTCTGAACTCAGCCAGCGACGGACCCATCTCTGCAATCAACTTGACCTCTGGATGGGTTCTGATTACTAACCCATCCATATACATCAGAGATCGAATGATTGGAAAGCCCTCCTCACCGAAGTCCGCACCTGCATCCTCCACTGCGGTCCTCACGGTCCTCATCATTAGATCGGTAAGGCTCTGCTCGCCCACGCTCTTTTCTCCGAAACCCTCGTAGATTTCTGCCATTCTACTCTTGAACCTTCTCACTCTGTCTTCAGAAGGCCTCTGGCCAGCTATTCCCAACAGAGCTTCGAACGCAGCATCGTGATTGTTCTTTGACAACTCCTCGAAGAAATTGAATAGTGACAGACTAACATTCCTTGGAGCTTCACATATTGCTCCATTGTCGATGAAAACAAAGCACCCATCCTCGTCAATTATACAGTTACCAGGATGGAGATCTCCGTGAAATGTCCCGATTCCGAACATGTAGGCCCCGTGTATTCTGAATAGCTCAATCAAGAAATTCCAAGGCAAACTCTCGTCATTGATGCACTCTTCCAGCGTCTTGCCTCTAACAAATTCGGAGACCAATACATGTTCGTTGGACATCTCAGGGTAGTACTTAGGGAATCTGAGCTTGGGCATCGGGAAATCCCCAGATAAGCCGTCTTGTATAGACTCTAACTCAGATCCTCCCTTGATTTCGTTACGCAGATCCAACTCTCTGGTTGTGTAGTCCTCAACGTGTCTGAGAAGGGCAAGAGGGTTACCCACCCTCCTGAGCTTTGGTGACAGTGAAATGGCCAATCTCATCATCCTCATCATCCTCTTCACATCCCTATGGAATCTCTCTTTGTGATCCGCCTTGACCACCTTGATTACGACCTCCTCTCCGTTGGTTAGCGTTGCTCTGTGTACCTGGCCCACCGAAGCAGCGGCCAACGGCTTCTCGTCGAACCAAGCAATCGAATCATAAAAGCCACTAGGGGCCTTCTGCTTGAGAATCCGCTCGACGTCCTCTGATGGGATGGTCGATGCATTCCTGTACATCGTCTGCAACTGTCTGCATTTCTCAATGCTCAGCATGTCTGGTCTCAGAGCGAAGATTTGGGACAGCTTAACTGCTAGAAGGCCCTGCTTCTGTATCCAATCCAAGTCGGCAGGGCCATCCTTCCGGATTTCCCTGTAGAACCTAAGGAAAGTAAGAGGTCGCACACCCTAACGGTGACCTTCTCCCCTTTCAAATGCTGTATACGCTAAATGGTCAGAATCTGGAGAAGACTGGAAGCCCCATCCTCTATTTCGCACTCCCATATCGTATGCACATTCCATCCGAGTCCAACCAACGCCTTCTCCTTCCTCCTATCTCTCTCTACATTCTTCTCGAACTTCTGGCCCCAGTAGTCAACATTTGATTTCGGGTGACTGAGATTGCACTTAGGACACCGGTGCCAGAAGCAACCATGGACGAAGATCGCCAACTTCCTCCCCGGAAAAGCGATATCCGGCCTGCAGACGTACTTCCCGTCTTCTCCATCTATCCTCCAATGGAGACGATAACCGGGAAAACCAGAGTTCCTTAGGAATCTCCTAACCAGTAGTTCGGGCTTGGTGTTCGTAGATTTGTTCGCAACCATCACATTGTGAACGGCCGGCGAAGATGCTGGAGGGGCCTCTAGAGTCATTACTACTCCATCCCCTAATCTTTCTTCTATATCTTCCCGCGCAGTAATAAGGTTCGCATTGAGGCTAGAGAGTATCCTGTCCACCTAGCGGCATAGGGTCGAGGGCCTCGTCTCTGAGAGTGGGTCCTACTGCCATAGTTCCGAAGATTCCGACCTCCCCTCCGACATTGTGGGCATGCCCGAACCAGACCCTTCCATGCTGGTCGATTGCAATGTCATTGAAGTCTCCAAAGCCGCCACACCTGTTGTAACCGCAACCCGACGAGGTATCCAATGGATCCCCCCACTCGTTTACCTGTACGGTGGTGAGCAACGGGACATCGCTGAACGCGTCAGTAATCACTGTGATGTAACCATTCCATGTATCTCCACCCGAGTCACCAAGGTAAGCTAGAGCGACCTTGCCCGCACTTCCCGCGGCAATCACTGGAAACCCAGTTCCATTCAGGCCAATTGGAGGAGCTATCATGATAGGGGAGCTCCAAGTATCTCCTTCGTTCAACGAGTACGAGTAGTAGGGCATGTTATCGAAGCCCATCCAGAACGCGTGGACGTTGTCCTCTGAGTCGGTGGCCACCTGGGCCTCCTCAAAGTTCCAGGTCTCTGCTGTTCCGCTAGTTTCAGTGGGAAGTGGGTGCTCTGTCCATGTTAGGCCGCCATTGGTGCTTCTGTAGATCGAGTAACCCTCGCCTCCATTACAACCCCTGTTGCCTCTGTAGAAGTTCCCATTCTCGCTACCCGTGATGTGTCCAGTGAGCCCACCGCTCTCGCAGTCTGAGGGTGTTCCAGGTAACTCCGGTCCCCATGTCAGGCCTCCATCGTTGCTTGCGGAGCAAACAGGGTATGGGTAGTTGCCATTGACGCAGAACACCCATGTGGTTTGGTGAAAGGCAGCTGGATACGGCGAGGAGGCTATGGTTTGGTGATCCTGCACGGACCAACCCGTAGCCACAGAAGGCCCAATCCAACTCTGACCCTCATTATCAGACCACTCCACCGTCATTCCCAACAAGGCGTGCATATCGAACTTCATGATCCGATCAGTCCAGGGATCGACGTAGACATAGGGGTCGTTGCTGTTTGGAACGGGCAAAAGAGCACTATAGACGTCCTCACAAGAGTACTCGCTCACACTCGACATACCAATTAGACCAGAGCACCTGACTATTGCAGTCGATCCAGCCGGCCCATTCCCCCAGCTAGTCATGTACAGGTTGTCCAGAGACGTGACTCCTATTGTAGGCTCGAATGTGGTCATTCCAATGCCGTAGTAAGTACCAATTGCGCACACAGGCGCATTGTCTCCTACTAGCACTGAGGTCCCGTTGAATAGGTCAGTGACCTTAGTAGCATCCGTGCCGTTGCCGTAGTGGTACCATGTGGTGTTGCTGATAGATCCTCCGTTATCAGCGCAGAGGGAGCCAAAGAGATCTATTTCCTCAGTCACCTCCTTCTCCTCGCCAAAACAACCTCCTAGGGATGCCATAATCAGCAGAGAAACAATACTGAGAGCGGCTGCACGCATGCTCTACCGGCCTAGCCCTCCCTACATCAGTTAAACGGATTGTTAGTATCCACGATATAACTGAAAAAATTGAGAACCGACAAGGGGGTTTCTTGAAATCACACCACTTGAACCGGGAAATCATGAGATACCTCCCTCTTTTTCTCGTTTTACTGGTGCTCAGTGCTCCTGGATCTGTAGGAGTGATTGAACAATCACGTACAATAGATGCGACAAAGATGAGCTCAGAATTGGTATCAATACTCGATTCTGGAGAGAAGATTGAGGCCATAGTGCAATTCTACGGTTCACCAAGCGAACTGACGTGGGATAGTGTTGAATCCACAGGCGCGGAAGTCATCTCGAGGATGAGCGTCCTGCATGGTGCTCTAATCTCTGGAACTAACGAAGCAATCTCAGAACTCTCAACCAGGTCTTATATCAGCCACATGGAGGCAAATGTCCCAATCGAGCATTTCTACCTGCCAGGAGATCAGGATGACTATGAATCAATGATGCACGAGACTGTAAGATGGGTAAACGCTAGTTTGGCCTGGCACAGGGCAATTATTGGAACGGACGGGGTATTGAAGACCGAAAGCGACCTCTCCCTCTCCGAGTATGACGGAAAAGGCGCTACTGCAGTCGATCTAGACACCGGGATAGACGGAGAACATCCGGATTTCGATTGCGGAGAGCCTTGGACCGGGGAGAAACTGATTTGGTCAGCAAAGTGGACGGGAGTGGCTTGGGTTGACGCTCCAAATTGCAACTCCGATACATCCAGCGGTCATGGGACCCATGTCGGGGGAACTATCGCAGGAAACGGCGATGCTTCCGGAGGTCGACGCCTCGGTACTGCGAAGGGAGCGACAATAGTTGCCCTTGGAACCGGTGATGGAGCCTCCATCTTTGCTGCGGTGGAGGGCCTGGAATGGACTTACGAACATAGCAGGCCAGGACTAAATGACTTCAACATCCGAGTGGTGTCTAATTCTTGGGGTACTAACGGCGACTATAACCCCTCGAATGCAGTTACGGTATTGACCGATATGCTGACGTATGACAATGATGTAGCGGTAATTTTCGCAGCTTCCAACAGTGGCGGTAGTGGAGGGGAGTCAGAGAATGATCTCAGAACCAACATGTATGCAAACACTCCCTCGGCAATCTCAGTCGCTGCATTAGTACATGAGGGGAACGCAGTCACCTCCTTCTCTAGCAGAGGGTGGTCGACCCAGCAGCACACATGGCCGGATATCGGAGCACCAGGTAGGAACATATGGGCGACGGCTCCACGGGCCACGGCGATCGACGCATCTACGAGAACCCAAGGGGACCTGTACTACATGGCAATCTCGGGAACGAGCATGGCTACACCGCACATAGGGGGGATAGCAACTCTCTTGCTGGCAGCCGCACCATCTCTAGGGGTTGCAGACTACCAAACTGAGGACCACGATCACCTAGAGAGCTTATACTTCAACGAGACCGCAAAGGGTATCCAATTCGATGACTGGGAAGATAGGAACGAGTCGAGAGTACATGAGATCGAATTGATTTTGGAATTGACTTCTCACTACGATCTACTCAGGAACTCTTGCGAAGAGGGTAACGACGACGATCCCTGCAATGATATCCCAGAGGAATGCTACATCTCTGAGGAGACCAATAGGTGCCATGATTGGAGGGTAGGCCACGGGTTAGTCGATACTGACAGGGCACTAGCACTATCTCGGACATTGCAAGTGATGAGGGATCCTGATGAGGATGGTTTCCTAGACTATCCTCAGGTTACGGTATGGGATGCATACAACCACTACGAGAAAATAATGGATACAAGGGAACTTCCATTGAAGACGGATCAGCTTAGGCACGCATGGAAGGGAGAGTGGAGCCACTTCAACAATGGTCCTACCAGCACCTTCGGAACTTATGCAACAGAAGACAGGCACTACGTTTGGGTTCCGAACGGAACCTATGAGATGCAGATAGCTTTCAGCTCTCTGGATTGGGACTCCAATACTGCTCAAATTGCCCAAATCAGACCGAATGTGGACCTAGGCTCTGATGGTGATGACGATGCACAGGGGCAGGGGACCATAGTGGGCGATACCATCTACATAGCACTGGATGTCGAACCCGAGCACTGGGGCGAGTGGACTGAGTTCGACGTCACAGGAACAGCGATATCCCTCCCCGTAACTGGAATAATATCTGGTTCGGAGTTCATGGAACCTCGAGTCCCATACACTTTCGACGTCTTACTAACTCTGGACGTATCAGAGCAGCAGACGGTGAACGTCCCACTTAGGTATGACGGATATTCTGATCTAGACCCAGCACAGCCGTCTGATCTTTATGATCCGGACTCAGCTTTCGACCTCCTGATGGTGAGGCCCGTCTATGACGAGAGCCTGATACCCGATTACGAAGAGCAACCAGCGCTATCTGCTAAGGCCAAATCCGCTCTTTTTCCATTGGTCGTTTTCGGATCCTCTCTGATGTTACTGGCATTATTCGCGGGATTCCTGTTCTGGATGAGAGAGCTGTCAAGGCACGAGGAAGAGAGCCTAGAACATGAGGCTCAAGACCAGTAGGACAAATCTCACTTCCAGCCGTTCTCTAGAATGGGAGGTATGGTGTCCAGCACTGAATCCTTCGGGTTCTTCCACTTCATCCCAAGATCTCTCTGGGCCGGGGAAGCATCCCAGAACAGCCTCTTACCCAGGTGCATCCTTGCCCAGGACAGACTCACCCGCGGATGGAATATCGATACTATGAGGGATAGGAAGTATGGAATCTGCCGAGTGGGCACCCTAAGTGACGGATTTTCTGATCTTATCGCCTTGGAGATATCCTTCCACCACATCTGACCGGATACGACTAGATATCTCCCAGCATTATGTCCCCGAGTCATGGCCCTGACATGGGCCTCGGCTACGTCTCTCACGTCCACGATGCTGATATGCATCGGTATTACGAAGGGAATCTCTCTCCTTAGCAACATCATCAGGATCGAGGGACTACCATTCAGGTGCCTCTTCGATAGAGGGGGCCCAAGAACAACGCAGGGGTTGATAGTCACCATCCTGATTGAATCCCCCTTCGATGAATGCCAGTCTCTGACTAACCTCTCAGCGCTGTATTTCGCCAGACCATACGGATTCTCCTCAATCGTTGCGTCCTCTGCCCATGTATCCGTCGTAAGGGTCTGACCATCCTCCCATGAACTCGGTCTAATCGCAGCCGTAGAGGAGGTGTGGATTAGACACCTAACCGTTCCTGATGAATCTATTGCATCAAGCACGTTCCTGGTTCCCACCACACTCGGATCGACAATCTTCTCCTGCGCCCGCTTTGACTTTAGGACGACAACTGCCGCGGTGTGAATCACAGATTCGCAATCGGCCACGGCTTTTCGTACCGATTCAGCATCTAGAAGATCCATCTCTACGATATCCAAGCTCCCCCCATCAGAAACAGGCAGAGATAGCAGATGATCGACCCTTTCAGGATCCGAAGAGTCTGTCACCGTCGCTCTGACCTGTGCACCTTTGGAAAGCAGGTTAGCTACTATGTGACTACCTATGAAACCACTAGCACCGGTAACCAGCACCGTCATAGTCCTACGAAGGGCTCTGCTGAAAAGAGACTATCGCCCATCATTCTGAGCCAGATTTGCCAGACATCCAAGCGGGCGCCCACCAATTCAAGTCCCCCATCAGCCTCATTGTTGACGGGACAACTAGTGCCCTCACTATCGTAGCATCGACAGCCACTCCCAAGGCCAACATGAACCCGAACTGCATCATGAGCGATACTGATGAGAACCCAAAGGCCGAGAACACAGTTACCATTACGAGGGCGGCGGAAGTGATTATTCGTCCGCTCTTCTGCAGTCCTGTCGCTACGGCCAATGTGTTGTCCTCCGTTCTTTCCCATTCCTCATGGATCCTGGAGAGCATCAGCACTTCGTAGTCCATGCTAAGCCCGAACAAAATAGCAAAAATCATCACAGGAGTTGTTGGGTCTATCGGCTGGGGGGTGAAGTTGAGCAACTCTGCTCCATTCCCTTCCTGGAAAACCCATACGAGTATTCCAAACGAGGCACTGACTGATAGTATGTTCATGATCAAAGCCTTCAGGGGCAGGATAACTGATCTCACCTGTAGGAAAATAAGTACATAGCTAGAGGTCAGAATGAACGCCAGCGCGATCGGTAGGTTCTCCTTCACAGCATCTAGAACGTCTTGGTTGTAAGCGGCAAAGCCTGCCACATTGACCTCCGAGCCACCTCCGAACTGCTCATTTTTCGCATCAAGATTCCGGATTTCCCTTACCACCTTCCTAGATGCCGCACTGCTCTGGTCTCCTTCAATCGCAACTTGAACGAGAACTACGCCGTCCCCAACAGACGAATCAGCATAAAATCCCCTCTCCAATCTCAAGGCCTCAGCCTCTGATGGCGACAACTCGCCATCATCTGAATCGTCCCAGAATTCAACAACCTCGTCCTCGGTCCAGGTAGCGTTGAAGTGAGCGTAATTAAACACAAAACTAGCACCTTCAATCGACAGCATTTCCTTGGAAAAAGCGTGGAGACTTCTGATATTTTCCTCTGAAAATACGTCTGTTCCTTCCTGGATTTCGTAAACAACTAGAGCGGTATTGGAGACCTCCTGAGGCCAGTTTTCGTCCGTCAACTCCATACCGCTCCTAGCTTCATTATCGGGACTCAATGCCTTCCAAGAGGTAATGCCCCATTCGGCCTGAAGGAACGGTGCTCCCGCCACAAGCAGAATAAGCACGGAGGGGACCAGAAACGAAAGGGGCTTGCTCATAACCCTCTTAGCCAAATCAGACCAGAAACCGTCATCCGCCACCTCTGTGCTGAGGCCCAATGGAACTCTGCCAGAGTTAATCCTGTCTCCGAGTATTGCCAATATTGATGGAAGCAGTATTACCGACGAGGTAAGAGCTACTAGAGTAGCACAAATCCCGCCCCATCCCAGTGATGGCAATCCCGTGTTCTCGAAGAATAGCATGCCGGTTAAGCCTGCGATCACTGTCAGGCCTGAGAACAGAATCGCTCTACCAGCGGTAGCGCTGGTCATCGCAATCGCAGTCCTCTTGTCATGTCCTCTCCCCAACTCCTCTCTAAATCGATTCACTATGAACAAGGAATAGTCAACGCTGAGACCGATACCCAGTAAGGATACGATATTTACAGCATAAACAGTTAGATCGTCAACAACGTATGTGAGCCCATGAATGATACCAACCGCAGCTATAACAGTGTAGATTCCTGATAATGCCGGTAGGCTCGCCGATACAACAGTACCGAAAACAAACAACAGAATTAGTATTGTCAGAGGGGCAGAAATCAACTCGGCCCTTAGGAGCTCCTCCTTCAGAACTAAATCGAAAGTAATGTCAATTGCTAAATTATCGGTGAGGTACTTTTCCATACCTTGAGGAGAGCTGTTTGGCAACACAATATCCTCGTATATCTCCTTCAGTAGGATCTTCGAATCCTCTCTGTTCATATTGACCTTAACGTAGACTCTGGACCACGAGGGATCAACACTGCTCACAAGGGAGGACCGATTTGCTTCGTTGGTCTCCCAGGGAACATCCAGATCGATATCATCGTTTGTCGAAAGTACCTCGATAGTCGACTGAATAGCGGACACTACCTCGGGGTCGTCATATGAGTGACCAGGATGGTGGAATAGTACGTGGAAAGACTCGAAGGCAGTTTCGTTAGGGTCCGAGAATCCTTCTCCCGCCGCTGACCACCCATCAACCGACTCAAGATCCCCCTCACCGTATCCTTCGATGTAGCGTGGCTCCAGTGAAATCATGTATCCGAGTCCGGCGCAGAGCAGCAAAGAGCATATCAAAACCGCTCGTGCGTAGTCGTGAACAAAGAGCCCTATCTTGTAATACAGCCTCCCTTCCAAAGCAGAAGGGTCGGTCGCTCCTTCCACAAACCCCCGGCACTACTTTCGCTTATCTATTTCTGTATTGTTATTAATCTAATAATTCGGCAACAGAATCCACTACAAGAGAAGGACGCAACTCGCCTCCCTCCACGTCATCTACCGAAGCCTCCCCTGAAAGCACCAGAATACCATGAACGCCCGCTCTATCTGCCATCTCAATGTCTGTGTACAGCCTATCCCCAACCATGCAGCATTCAGAAGGTTTCAGCCCCAAATCCTCTATCTTGTGTAGAATCATCCCTTTGTTAGGCTTACCACAAACGTGGGCGGGACTCACTCCCGTAGTCGCCTTGAACAAGGACATGTAAGCGCCGGTGTCGGGAAGCCCCCCCCTAGGGGACGGGCAGACCATATCTGGATGGCTTGCGACCAACTGGACACCTTCGTGAAGATGTATTGACGCAGTAGCAAGTTTCTCGTAACTAATTTCTGTATCGTACCCCAGAACCACGAATTCGGGCCGCTCTGAAGAGGTTTCAATACCCTCCTCTTCTAACATACCGCGCATCCCTTCCGTTCCGACCAGAAAGGTGCTAGTGACTCCCTTCTTACTTAGCCATGAAATCAGGTCGTGGGTTGAAAGTAAAACCTCGTCTTTGTCAGCATCGATACCTAGGTCCCTCAGTTTCCCAAGGTATTGCTCCACAGACTTGCTTGAGTTGTTTGACAGGAAGTATCTCTTGATGCCTCTTGTTTCCAACCTTTCGAGGAAATCCAAGGCTCCATCTATCAGACTATCTCCGAGGTATATGGTGCCGTCTAGATCCAAGAATATGGCCTTAATTCCATCCAGAGACTGACTGATTTCTCCTTCCACGTCCCATCACATCATGGCAGCAATATAGTCTTGAATAGGAACCAGGGGCTCCAAAGGGCTTTCTGAGCCTCTTTATCTGCAATCATACCCGTCAGCATATCGCCCATCTCTTCCTTCCTAGAGGCCTTTCCAACGAACCAATTCATCAACTTCTTCCACTTGACAACCTTCTGTAATCTGTGGGAGTTCGTCAGCTCCTTGCCAAGGGTGCTCCAAAGCTCCTCCATGTATTCAATCGCATTCTCCTCGGGAAAACCCTCTGAGTGCTCATCCTTGTCGAAGTGCCTAGATGTCATCTTTGCAGAGACCAATCCGTTCCCTATCCCCTCACCGCTAAATGGGTCAACCAGGCTGGCTGCATCCCCAACGCACATCACACCCGCGCCCGCGTTCCTTCTGGGCTGATAGGAGGGGGGTTTTTTCCTCGGGGAGCCGAATGGAAGTTGCCATCCCTTCTGGGATCCTTCAACTATTCTCGCATCTTTGAAACGCTCCTTGAAAACGGGATGATTCTCGATGACCCACCTCTGTTTCTTCTTCAGCGATTTGTCCATTCCTTTCTGCTTACGCTGTTCAGAGATTACCATCCCGATTCCAACGTTCACGACTCCTTCCTTCACCGGGAACAGCCAGAAGTATCCTGGAATGACCTCATCGATGAAATGAATCTCAATTGGTCCCTGACTTCCATCAAAGCCTCCGACGTCTTCCCAATACTCTCTGTAACCGCCGCAATAGTGTTCATCATCTCTCATTGGCTCTTTGTGAATCCCCTCAACAAGCTTGGTGGCTACAGGGCACCTGTATCCCCCAGCTCCGATAGTGAGTGGGGCGACGAAGCTAAATGTCGGAGAATCGGAAGATCTCTTTCCAAAGCTCCCGGATACTCCGACTATCGCACCATCCTCCTCCAGAACCTCCCTAACGTCGAATCCCTGAATTACAGAGCCGCCCGCTTCAATGACAATCTCAGTTGCCCTTCTGAACATCATGTAGTCGAACTGCTTCCTGGGAAGGGAGTAACCAGCCATCTTCTTCTCGAACTCGTCCTGTGGGAGCATAACCTTGACAGTGTTACCGTTTGCAGAACCGAACACTATGGAGTCAACCATGAAGTGGGGAGTTTTCTCAATCATCTCCTTGACACCTAACTCCTTCACGTGCGAGAGCGATTTGCCGCCGACGGCATCTCCGCAGATCTTGTCCCTAGGCCACACATCTTTCTCGATTAGGAGAACCTTGCATCCATTCAGCGCATTATAGGATGCTGCAGCGGACCCGCTAGGGCCCCCACCGACTACTATGACATCGAAGGAGCTCCCATCTTCCGGGATGCTGCCAGTGTCTATCGGACCTTCCCAATCATCCATACTAGTCCCAGTGGGAGGGGCATCAACATTCAAACTATGCCATGAGGTTCTTCTGCGTTCCGTGCCACGCACCGCTATGAGCAGAACCTTGTGGATAGTCAAGACAACCCTTCCCGGTGAAATGAATGAAGCTGAAGTGGGCATGTGGTGCCAATCAATAATTGAATCGAATTTGGCAGTCTGTGTAGATATGAAGAGAATAAACTCAGTTTTTCGATGGGAGGGAGAGATACAGAACGCCTCCGAATGGGATATCCAAATTAAGACCCATGAATCCAGTAAAAACGGATTGATATCCAAAATAAAATCAGAACATTCCTACGACCTTCCACAGATTGTCTGGTGGTCGGTTGAGTCTACAGTAGAATACTACAATTGGGTTCAAGGGTAACACGCTCTTCGTACTTCATGGGAAAGGCTGGAACCCTAAGGCCTGCTAAGAAGGTCCCCACTGTCTGGTGGAGCTCCCCAAATCCGATGTCATTGAAGCCAAACAGATCTACAATGGCCATTCTGGTAATCGGCGAGTTCATCTTCGGACTAGGTGACTCACTTCTCATCGCAGCAGGTGTAGGGAATACGCCATGGACTGTTTTGGCGGAAGGTATAGCCGATACTACAGAAGTGTGGACAATAGGAGAGGCAACCTTTCTAGTCAGTGTTGCAGTAATGTTTCTGTGGATCCCAATAAAGGAGACTCCTGGCATTGGAACCATTCTGAATATCATCATTATAGCTCTCACGATTCATGTGATGGTACCAATACTTCCCCAGCCGGAGAACCCCTTGGTCTCCATTCTGATGGCTTCCTTAGGGATCGTGCTCGTCGGAATAGGTAGTTGCATGTACTTGACTGCAAATCTAGGGCCAGGCCCAAGGGATGGCTGGATGACTGGACTTCAGAGAACCACTGGCATTCCGATTGGGAGAGTTAGAATTGCCATAGAAGCCTCAGTCCTGGTTATTGGCATAGTACTAGGTGGTACATTTGGAATTGGCACTATTCTCTTCGCGGTAACCATTGGCCCCGTTGTAGCATCCTGCCTGTCGATAGCCAGTAGGATTGACTCCACTACCGGATGACTACCCAAGTCAACAACCCAATCGGGAGGTTCATGGAGTATTGCAGACAGGCTTAATCATGGGGGGACACGGAGTCATTCAACGATATCGTGAGTTCCTGCCAGTTTCTCAGGATACCTGCATCATTTCTCTTAATGAGGGGAACACGCCACTGATAGAATCACACAATCTGGTACAGGCACTGGGTGGAGGCTTCCGCCTTTTCATCAAATATGAGGGGCTTAATCCCACGGCATCCTTCAAAGATCGAGGGATGACCCTTGCGGTAACCAAGGCAGTAGAAAGGGGCGTTCGCGCAATCGTTTGTGCCAGCACAGGCAACACGAGCGCCTCAGCAGCGGCCTATGCCTCTCGCGCGGGACTAACTTGCGTGGTCCTAATTCCAGAGGGCAAGATCTCCTATGGAAAGATGGCCCAGGCTCTCATTCATGGTGCGAAGACAATTGAAGTCAGAGGGAACTTCGATGAAGCTCTGGAGTTGGTCAGGGAATTGGGGCTCAGGGACGATATTGAAATCGTCAACAGCATCAATCCATTCAGAATTCAGGGCCAGAAGACTGGCGCATTCGAGGTCTGCGACCAACTAGGGAATTGTCCAGACATGCACTTCTTGCCGGTTGGGAACGCTGGCAACATCACTTCCTATTGGATGGGCTACAAGGAGTACAGGGATGCTGGGAAGATAGAGTCGCTGCCCATGATGATGGGATGGCAGGCAGAGGGCGCGGCACCGATTGTCAGAGGGGAGGTCGTTGATGCACCCGAGACAGTGGCTACAGCCATCAGGATAGGGAATCCTTCTAGCTGGCAACTAGCCATAGAGGCCTCGGAGGAGTCCTCAGGGACAATAGACTCCGTCACAGATGAAGAAATACTCGATGCCCACAGGATGCTCGCGAGGACTGAGGGCATATTCGTCGAACCGGCATCTGCCGCGGGGATCGCGGGCATTGTGAAGAGCAACTCGAGGGGAGATATACCAAAAAACTCCACATTAGTCGTTACGGTAACCGGCCACGGACTTAAGGACCCGGCTATCGCTATCGAGAACTCCGCCGCCAAGTCTGTAGTTGTCGATCCAGACCTCGAATCAGTCCTGGATGCAATCGGAATGCAATGAGTATGGTTATTGCTGTCTTGCCAATCCCACGTCATGGATGACGACTTTTCAGACCGCGCATTCTCCACTAGAGCCGTCTGGTCCGGAACCAACCACTTGGAGGGGTCCGCAGTCACTCCTATATTCACCACCTCTACCTATCAGCTCAATGACGACAGGTATCGAGATTGGGCCGATGGCGGCCAGCACTCGCTGATCTACAGTCGCTGGTCGAGTGTGAACTCCGAGGCCGTGGCTTCGAAGGTAGCCTCTTTGGAGGGAGCCGAGGACGGAGAGACACTTGCAAGTGGAATGGCCGCGATCTCTTCCACCCTTCTTTCCATGCTTTCGAAGGGCGATCACATGGTCACATCCCCAGATATCTATGGGGGGACATATGGCCTACTAACCTCAGATTTCCCCAGATTCGGAATAGACGTAACTATGGCGGACATCAGAGACCCCTCTTCGTTTGAGGCCGCAATAAACGAGAACACCAAGGTCCTCTATGTCGAGACAATTACCAATCCCGTACTGAAGGTGTGTGATTTGGAGGCCATGGCATCAATAGCGAAGGAGCATGGCCTGATTTCGGTTGTCGATAACACATTCGCTACTCCGTGGGCCTGTCAACCAATTTCAATGGGGTTCGATGTCGTCATTCACTCAGGAACTAAGTTCCTCAACGGACACAGCGATTTGACAGCAGGAATTGTTGTCGGAAGATCCGATCTAATCAAGGGGGTTTTCAAGACCAAAAGCAGGCTAGGGGGGACCGCTGACGCCTTCATGTGCTATCTTCTGGAGAGGGGCATGAGAACCCTTCATGCTAGGATGCCAATACACGCATCAAACTCTTCTGAACTGGCTAGAAGAATGCAAGAACACCCAGAAATCAGCGCTGTCAACCATCCCTCTCTGGAGAGCTATGCTGACTACGAGGTGGCCAAACGAATCGTACCGAATGGGACGGGAATGCTATCATTTGTTGTAAGGGGCGGGGATGAGAGAGCAATGCGCTTCGTCAGAGCGCTCGAAATCATCTTCGAAGCGACAAGCCTAGGAGGGATCGAGAGCCTAGTTTCTTGTCCATTCAACACGAGCGATATTTTCGTTCCCGAGGAGGATCGGCTAGAGGCGGGGATCGTCCCAGGTTTCGTGAGGATGAGCGTTGGAATAGAGGATGTTGACGACCTATGGTCGGACATTGAACAGGCCCTGTTGGCCAGCCAATCCTGACAGGTGGAAAGATGGACCAAACCCTCCTGCTCGCCACTCTTGTGTTCATCATACCGATGTGCTTCAGCCCCGGGCCAAACAATGTGCTCTGTGCTGCTCACGGCTCACAGCACGGGTTCAAGGCAACTCTTACACTGATCTCAGGAATGGCAGTAGGTTGGTCAGCTCTGGGCTTGTTCGTCGGAGGGGCTACTGTTTTCATCGAGAACAACCAGGAGTTCTTCGAGATATTGACCTACGTCGGAGCCGGTTACATTGCATACCTCTCGTTCAAGATCGCGACTTCAAACTCTCTCGAGGACGGCTCTATCGAGGAAGAGCGTCTTGGATTCTCGACCGGGGTTGCCATTCAGTTCGTTAACGGAAAGGCGTGGATTCACTTTTTGGTCCTCATGACTACATTCGGCTCCCTCTTTGGGACTGGATTCTCTGGAAAGGCAATGCTAGTGATACTGAATGTGATGTTCGGACTCCCAGCAGTCATGACTTGGGCTGCATTCGGCACGATCCTACGCAGAGCCTTCACTTCTCCTCGTTCGGCTACCTTCCTAAACCGAGGTATGGGTGTGTCCTTGTTTGTCGTAGCACTTTGGATAGTGATACCTCCAGACTATTACAGTACTCTTCTGGGTTGAATTTTTGGTGCAGAGGGCAGGATTCGAACCTGCGAAGCACTACGCACTGGGACCTCATCCCAGCCCCTTTGACCGCTCGGGTACCTCTGCTTGTGAGTCGGTGGGCTTACGCCTGCATATTTCAGAGGTATCCTAGCTTCCACATTGACAAGTAAATGATGGGAGCCAGGGGCAAGCAAACCGCAAACGCTCTCTTGAAGGCTCTCCACAGTCCGTCTTCCTTTCCTTCTGGGATGCTATCTGCCGCAGCCACAACCAATTCCTCAATTATGTCCGCTCCGGGACTAATGCTTGTCATATTCCACCTCAGAACCTAATTCCTACTTTGGCGGCCATGGGAGGCGCCTCACCGGTCTTCGCATAATAGAACAGAGATGCCCTATTCACAGCATCAACTGTCGAGAAGAAGAGGACTGTGAACAATAGTCCCACAGCAAGGACTACGATTCCTAAGATTACTCCCAAATCACCTAAGTACATCAGTGGGATGGAAATTCCAATCAGAACGAATATGCATAGAATCATCAGAAGCCCGGTTCCGATGTGAGATGTAACATCCTCTCCCCAGGTCCTCTTGAACAAGTCTGCACTTCTGCCCATGCTATCTAGTATCCCGGCCCTCTCCAGGACAATCATGGGGATCATGAAGAATGTGACGATCCACCAAGCCATTCCAATGATGAAACTAGCCAAGCCCGCCACTATCCTCAGTGGAACCGGGGAGTCTTCGCTATGAGAAAGCCCCTCGAGTACCTGTATGAAAAGCCCGACAGTTCCTGCAATCAGTCCCCAAACCAGAATCTGTGGTAGACACCTCACCGCTTGCCCAATGCCGTACGAGAAACTTGGATTAGTTCCCGAGCTGAGGCGCTCATACGCGCTTGCTACTATGGCCGCGTTCCAGAAGACGGTAATTACAGATACTAACATGTAGAAGACGAACCAAATTGCCATGTGTGCGAATACCAGCTCACCGCCACATTCGTCGCCGACGCACTCCGGGTTGGAGGCGATAGCATCCAGTCCGACCGAGCCGGATATCGCTGCCCCTATTGCTACGAGAGAGAATATAGCCGACAGGAATGTGTACACGAGTAACTCTGGGTCGGACCAAACCACTGCAATCCCCAGTTTTGTCATCTTCCAACCTCGAGAGATCCTCTGCCCTATCCCAATTCTTCGCCCTCCTCTGCGAATCATCCAAGAATCGCCTGTGGTAACCACGGCAGAATTCTACTGGTCAGGAGTAATAACGATATTCACGGAATCCCCAACGGAGACCCTACCTTCTCGCAAAACACGTGCTAGCCACCTCGACCAACCGTACTCCTGATCGTGGTCGACTCTGTCAAATCGTCTCCCTATGAACGACCCGCCAATCTTAGAGCAGGGGGCGCAAGGCTCGCTAAGCTCAAGCACTACGTCGCCAATCTCCAAGCGCGCCCCCTCAGAAAGTGAATCCCAATCCACTCCTCGAATTGTCAGATTCTCACCCGTAGACCCGATCTCTATCGGGTGACCCTCATTCTTCAGTCGCTGGATTAGCTCTAGAGAGAAGATACAGACTGCTCTATCTGCATCCCCGCCATTGTTCGATCGAAACCTGTTGAAATCCCCCTCAACCCCACTGTTCATGATATCCGCGGACTCAACCATGGACTTGGGTACGCCTCCGTCGCTAACGTTGATCGAGTGAACTTCGCCTCTCATGGTAACCCTCTAGAATTCGAATTCAACCTCCAGCCTATCTACCATTTCTACATACCTCTCGGACAGCCCTTCGCCTGGGTCAACCAGATTATGCTTCCAATACCTCCAAGAAGCAATAGCAAGAGTTGCGTATCTGTGCATCATTGGGAGTGACTCAATCTCCTTGTCCTCAAGAAGTCTGACGCTTTGATAACCCTCAACCAGAGACTGCCACCTGTCCAACACTGGCTGTGTACCATCCCAGCCAAATCCAACGAATGCCATGGCCAAATCGAAAATCTTCGGACCTATCCAAGCCTCCTCTAAGTCAAGAATCGCACCAACCTCCCCCTTCCCGATGACATTGTCCGGAAACAGATCTCCGTGAAGGATTCCAACGGGGATTTCTTCGACTAGACCTTCCTTGATAGCACTGGCCTCAATAGCGAGAAGCTCTACAAAAGAGGAATCAGGACCCCCATCCTTCGATAGAGAAGAAACCTCTTCGAAAAGCGAAAAACCCATCCGATATTCTGTAGGAAAACAATCCGAATTGGGTATCTCGTGCATTTGAGCCAATACCTTGCCCAGGTCGATTAGGGATTCAGAATCATTCCCAAGATGACCTCCTCGGATATACGGAAGTAGAGTCCAAGCGACTCCGTTCTTCTCAGCAAAACTACTGTTGTCAGCAAGCTTGATTGGAACCGTAGTTGGAATTCCGTGATTATCAAGGTGGATGTGTCTGAGAATTACCCTATCGACCTCTTCTATCCTATTTGCAAACCATGCCTTCAGCACGACCTTACTACCATCAGCCAAATCAACGAGGAAGTTCTTGTTGTCCCAGCCTCCTGCAAGAGGGGCCATATTCTCGGAGTGCGGGAGCCCGGCTAGAGACAGTAGCCAATTTGCGTCTTCCAGCCGTACCTCGTTTGTCACGGACATCCCTGTACTTAGACACATATTGCTTCTTCTCTCCATTAGGACTTAACATTCGTATGGTTACGACGTGTCATGGGCGACTCAGAGAGGGTTTCCGAGACACACGCTTTCCTAATTGGAACTCCAAAGTCAGGAACAACCTGGTTAGCCGCAACTCTCTCTCAAAACCCCAATATTTGTGTCTCAAACCCCAAGGAGCCAAACATCATCGCCACCCACAAGGGAACCTTCTCACGTAGTGTAGAGGAACCCGACTGGGAACTATACGAATCGTTCTTCGATGGAGGCGGAGTAAGACTGGATGCTTCGATTCATGCCTTCTCGTGCCCGGAGGCACCAGGTAGGATTTCCGATAGATTCGATGATCCAAGATTCGTCTTATCTTTTCGTGAGCCAGTGTCCAGGGTCTTCAGTCATTGGAGAATGGTGTTAGACAGTGGAGAAGCAAAAAAGAACGGTGTAGATTGGTCGGAGTTCGAATCAGCTTGGGAGGACGAGAGGCTAAGATGCGACTCAAGGTATGGTAGCTCAATGGAAAGATGGTTACAGAAATTCCCATTAGACAGGTTCTACATCATCGATAGTTCCGATTTGAGAACCAGGCCAGTCGAGGTTCTGGAGGAATTGGAACAGTTTCTCGGACTTCCTCAGCATGACTACAACATCGACATGTCAAGGAACTCTAATTCTGCCTCTCGTCGTAGGCCCATTTCGGCCATTGGAAAGGCCATCAGACTCGTCTTCTCACTTGTCCCACAAATGATCAAGGGGCCTGTTGTTAGAGTACTTCAGAAGAAGGATTTGAATATCTACAACGCTCCAATTCTCAGTAGTGCTGTCCCGCTGTTAAAAGCCCAAGAGGAGCATTACAGGATTTGCGAGAAAACTGTATCCGAAGAGGTACAACTGCTATCGAAATTAACTGGTTTCGAATCCAAGGGATGGATGGAAAAACAAAACTAATCCGACCGACAGAGAAAAATCCGGTTAGATTCTCGAAGAGCCATGAGTGAGCCACAGACACGCCTTCTTGTGGTAAAGGCTGCAATGGTTAGTAATGGTGGCGCGGCGAGGGACATAATGCGCAACCTTCCTGAAATCAGTAGAAAATTTGAGACTAAATTCGCATGTCTTAACATCCTGGAGAGCCAGAGGAAATCGATCGAATCGCTAGGTGTTGAAGTTCTTTGTCCAGACAACCAATGGGAAATAGAGGGTGGTCTTTGGAATGAGATTTCGGCTAAGCAGGATCGTAGCTCCAAGAGAGCATGGGAAGGATTGGATGGAATCCGCCGGGCTGTAGAATGGGCCGATGCTATCCACTTAACAACAGGAGCGGGTTCTATGGATTTCGCCTCATTAGTTCCCGACAGCAAGCCACTACACCTCCATTTCCTTGAGTCCAAACCAGGGATTTTTGACGATGTCAATCATCTTAACTCGGATGGGACCGGATTTTGGAGGGCAAAATTGGTTCATATGCTGCAATTCTATCATAGAAGAAGAATAATTTCCTCATTTCAAAGATTCAAGAAAAACAAATCTTGGGTTATAAATGCTAATTCCAAGTTCTCCGCCTCTCGACTGTGGAAGGAATACCAGATAGAGGGAGGAGTCCTATATCCTGTAGTCGATATTTCAGAATTCAACTCAAACCCGACAAACGAAGAAAAGGAGGCTCTGAGAAAACTTAGGAGTCAAGGTATTCCTTACTTGGTTACTGTTGGCAACATGAGTCGGTTCAAGGGGGTTTTTGAAGCGCTCGAGCATGTTTCAGGGTGCGACCTCGATCTGGTAGTAATTGGCGGGGGCTCTTCGGAGCAAAACCAACTATTCCGAAAAAAGGCAGACTCCCTGGGAGTGGATGTACAGATTCTTTCCAATTTGAACTCAATAGAGATGTGCGCCATCTTCAGAAACGCGAGGGCAGTTGTCGGCTTCTCGCATGGGGAGGCCTTCGGCTTGACGCCCGTAGAGGCTATGGCCATAGGAACGCCCCCGTTGTTTGTTGATTTTGGAGGGTATACAGATACAATCGTCGACGGGGTAAACGGAAGACTGCTTAGCAGAGGCGACCTCGAAGCTTGGAGGAAAGCCTTCGAACAAGCCAAGGATGAGGAAACGAGAGAGTCATGGGCAAGGGAAGGTGTGACGCGAATCCAGGAACTAGGCCTTACTCCTGAAAGACACGTGGAACGACTCAAGAAATCGATAGATTCGATCACTACCGTATAATGATACACATTAGAGGTCAGTATCCTCCTGCGTCCTCTCTATCAACAGCCATATTTGTGCTCCGTAGTTCAGATTTGGCTCATCTATACTACTTACCTTCAGTCCCCTGTTTAAACAGGCCCTTTTTATCCATCTTAGACTATGTCTAGCAATTCCTGGTTGATCAGATTCGTGACTCTTGCCAATCCAACTCTCTCCCTTGTAGCCGTCGAGGAATGGTATTCTTGGCCTCATGTAAGAAGTCAGGAATCTAGCCGAGGGGGACGAATGTCTGACAAATTGGTCAAGCATCTTTTCTATCTGTTTTTTGGAAGAATGGGTCCATATTGATCTTGCGATGAAATAATCGAAAGTTGTTCCGAATACATCGAACTCGAAGTCTGAATTCGTGTTGAATCTTGGTTTCTTATCTCGTAGTATTTTAGAATCGATTACTACTTTCTTCCCTATCTCAAGCATTTCTACATTAGGCTCCACACCGAAGTAACAGTCCGAATTTAGGTAGGGAATGAGCCACCTGCCTCCTCTAAGGCAGCCGCAGCCGATGTCTAAGACCAATGAAGACGCCATTAATCCAAAATGAGTAAGTATGGCCAATTGGTTTTCTCCTGCATCATGGAAGTCATTCTGGCTACCCCCGGAAAAAACCCCTGACTTATCCAGAATCGAGTAAATCCTCGCTGAATCTTCCCTAGAAATAGTCAAACTGATACCTCTAATTTACTCCTAAAATAGCAAAATCCGGTAGTTCTGCCAATTTATCATTTACTTCGGAGATGTGCTCGTGGAATGGCTTTAGGCTCGGATGCATTTCCCTCGTCTTTCTTACCTGAAAACCAGAAAATGGAACTTCGAAGGTTTTCTCGAATTCAGCTGCATTTTCCGTAATTCGATCCGTGTTTATCAGAATCACCGGAAAGAAACTCCCCGCCGTCCAATTGTCAATTTGCTTGGATACCTTCTCGATCCATCTCTCCACAGAGAATTCGCTGGTGTCGTCTCTTAGTTTGTTGTAGTTGAAAGTGAAGCCTCTGTTTATCTGAGAGCTCAGAGCCAAGCCGAAGTCATCCACAAAGCAGAAGGCACCCATTTGGACCCCTACATCTAGAGGTCTGATGTAATGACACCCCTTGACCCTGTGTGCCTCATTCCTGACCGTGTATTTGTGCTCCAGCAGGTTTACGATGAAGTTTGAGCGTGCCCCTCCGAACGAATTTACCCAAATGTCAATCGGCTCCTTGAGGAACATTTCTACTAACTCACTCTCTTCGGTCACTATCTTGGTCCCATCCGGGTTCTTTGGAGACCTATCGAATAGGGACCCAGGATCTGTAATGAGTTGCTTCAGTGTCCAAGCCCCCGGAATATACATCTGATCCCCGATTCTTCTGCACGGGCATTCGTAATAAATCCCCACAATAGCGAGGTTCAAGCCCACTCATTACGGCCAACTAAGGTGCACTCACTTACATATTGTTCAAAGGTTCAGAGCCTGACCGCAGGTCCATGGTGAACATTGCATCAACCATCCTTGCTGGGTTCCAGGACGATTTAGTCGTCCTGTTCGGCGAAACATTAGGCTGGATCGTAGGGCATTCCATTCTTGCAGCAGCTCTGGCAACTATCGTTTTGGGCATTAAGGAGCGGGATCATATCATCCAGAGATCAGGATTCGGAAAGAACGAGATATTAGACCTGGGCGTCTTCCTCCTACTCACACTTTCCCTATTCTATATTTACACGAACACATTCAACTTCGAATCAGTTGCCTCGTTGGCTCTCGGAGCCACCTCTTCCCTGTCAATCAGATGGATGGTCACCGTATTGGGCTAGCCTCTTCTTCTCTTGTAGAGAAAGAATAGTGAAAGCATCAGAATTGCTCCTCCCAAACCTACTCCAATCAACAAACCCTGATTCTCCTCGGTAATGCCAAAGTCTTCAAGAAATGTTCCATTCACATCCAAACCAACAGATGGAACCACGGTCTCCTTCTCATTAACAGTGAGCGAGAAAGCGAACTCGCTAGAACATCCCCAGTTCGGATCCGTCATTTCATCTACTACGATTAGACAACCCTCCCATTTGCTCTGAAGATTGGAGGGGGTGGTCAGGACAAAATCACAGTTGACTGAGCCCATAGGATTTTCCACTCTACAAGTATCTACAGACATATCATTGAACCCAGAGGGCCACATAGTCTCCTGGCTACTCCCCTTCTCAAGGAGGTGTAGCGAGACTTCCAGAGAGTTCTCTTCGTTGCTGTCGCAACTGTAAACAACTGAGAACAATACATCTTCTCCCGCCTCAGAGAATATCGCAGAAGGACCGGATGAAGAGCATACGGTGTATGGTAGAACTTCCACTTCGATCACATCCTCATCGGAGAACCCAAACACACTCACTGGCACTCCGTTCCACTCAGTGACTACGACACTCACGTTGATATCATACATCCCGGCTGGAATTTCGCCTGTAGATTCTACAGCAATCTGGAAATCTACAGACTCCCCACCTTCCACAGTCATGCTTCCCGGACCGGCTACGTCCAGGTTTCCAGATTGATACGAGATTTCTATACTCTCAGGTCCGGAAGTAGGATTTGTCAGTTCGCAATTAACAATTGCTTGTCTTGTAGAACCAGGAGATATGTCCAACGTAACCAAATCCTCGCACTCCACATCAGCCTCGGGTAGAATTTGAGCTGAACCAATGGTCGAAAAGCAGCAGATCAGCATCATAGAGGAAACGAATATGACAGCCTTACGTCGTATTTTCACAATAATTCCTGAGTTTTAACTATCATAGACATTCGTATCTTTTACCAACAATTGGTGCGTTTTGCCTCCTCAAAGCATTCATGTCAGCCCTTCGTGCCGGAAACCCTCATGGGAGGGGACTCAGATGGACCCAAGGTCGCAATCACCTCACGAAGCACCAAGGTCACCAGCAGTACAGAGGTCCAAGAGAAACTCATCGTCGCAGCGAGAGTATTCTCTGATCTTCTGAAGCCAACATTCGGACCCAGAGGTCTAGATAAGATGCTCTACAAGACGGACGGTACCACAGCAGTCACCAACGACGGAGCGAAGATAGTGGCTGAGCTTCTGGTAAGGCACCCTGCTGCCAAGATGATGGTCTCGATGGCAGAGTCGCAAGAGGAGGACTGCGGTGACGGGGTAACAACCACGATGCTACTCTGCGGTTCACTGCTAATCGAGGCGAATAACCTATTCAGGAAGGGCCTCCACCCTCTAACCCTGGTCGATGGATACGAATTATCACTCCAGACCGCTAGATTACAGATAGAGTCAGACCTGAGAAAATGCGATGACAAGAAGCTATTGGAAGTGGCCAAGACGTCTCTCAGTGGTAAAGTTGCAGACACCGCCCTCGGGTTCTTCCCACCTCTAATTGTCAAGGCTCTCAGCACAGTGTTAGACAACAGGGGAGAGGCATCCGCCCAACACGTTTCCATGTTCAAGAGCGGAACTGGGAGCATCAGGGACTCTCGATTGGTAAACGGGATTATCCTCCGTAGACGAGTACTGATGGACAACCTACCCAACGACTTACGAGATGCGAAGGTGGTATGTCTAAACGGAGAACTGAAGATTAGAGAAATGTCCAGAGATGCAGAAATGAAAATCACGAGTGCTGACGACTTGGAATCTTTCATCGAAGCCGAGAAGTACCGGAAGGAGGAAATTTCCAGAAGTATCCTCGAATCTGGTGCAAGGGTAGTTCTTTGCTCCGGTGAGATCGACAAGGACGTCCTTCATATGCTCTGCCAGAAATCTGTTCTAGTCGTGGAAGGACTGGACTCTTCTGAATTGAGAAACGCTTCTGGTGCAACGGGAGCTAGGATAGTAGAAAGCCCGCTAGATATAGAGGAGTCTGACCTGGGGCAGTGCGGTAGCGCGTCATGGGAGAGGAAGCCAGCCACTAATGAGGTAGAAGACGTGATTCGGATTGAGGGATGCCCAAACCCATCAGTTGTGACTATAGAGATAGGAGGTGCAGGTGAGACAGGTACAGAGGAGGTAATCAGAGGAATACACGACTCGCTCAGATCTACTTCCTTAGCACTGAATGACTACGTCCTTCCGGGCGCAGGATCTATCCACAGCAGAATAGCTCATGCAGTTAGATTGGCTTCAGAGAAACAGTCAGGGAGGGAGAGACTTGCAATGGAGGCGTTTTCTAGAGCCATGGAGACGATTCCCTCCACACTTGTTGAGAACGCTGGAGGGGAGCCGCTGGACCGTATTCTGGAACTAAGATCTACATCATTGGAGGAGCCTCCCGTTGGAATTTCCGAGGACGGAAAGAAATGGGTAGTGGAAAGGGTTTGGCACCCTAGGTCAGTAATTGAGAACTCCTTGCAATCGGCCACCGAGACGGCAATGGGGATGCTACGAATAGATCAGGTCATTTCAGCTAGGGGCGAATAGCGACCACGAACCTTCAAGCCTCCTTCACACACGGGTTCCCATGGAGCGACCCACAGCGCTGATCAGCGTCTGGGACAAAACCGGAATCGAAGAACTGGCTGCATCATTACAATCCATGGGCTGGGCAATCCTATCGACGGGTGGAACCGCAACCAGACTCAGAGATTCGGGAATCGAAGTAATGGATGTATCCGAAGCTACCGGTCACCCTGAGATATTCGATGGCAGGGTCAAGACCCTACACCCCGCGGTCCACGGAGGGATACTTGCCAGACGCGATTCGAAACAGGATATGGAAAAACTGGTGGAAATGGGATATGGGTCAATAGAAATGGTATGCGTAAACCTGTATCCTTTCGAAGAAACCGCCGCGCGAGACCCCCCGGCAAGCGAACAAGAACTGATTGAGATGATTGATATTGGTGGACCGGCGATGGTGAGATCGGCGGCAAAGAACCATTCAGACGTCATTGTAATCACACACCCAGATCAGCATAGATCGGTACTGGAAGCGCTTTCGAAAACCGAAGGGAACCCCTCTGGGGTCGATTTGGGGTTGAGGAGGGACTTGGCAATATCTGCATTCCAATCTACCGCAGCTTACGACTCTGCGGTTTCTAACGAGTTGTGGGGAAGATTCACAGAAAGTACGATACCAAATAGAATTCTGACGACCTCAGATCAGGGTGTAGAACTAAGGTATGGGGAGAATCCTCACCAACCGGCTTCTTTCTTCCCATCTCCTGGGGCGCCAAGAGGGCTCTCAAGAGCAGTTCAACATGGTGGCAAACCCCTCTCATACAACAACTACTTGGATCTCGACGCCGCGCTGAGGCTAGTCAGGTCTATTTCGCAGACTTGCGATTTCGGTACTCACTCTTGTGTAGTCATCAAGCACACAAATCCCTGTGGGGCCTCTATCTCCGAGAATCAGGTTTCTGCCTGGGAAAACTCTCTGGCCAGCGACCCAGAGAGCGCATTCGGATGCGTGATCGCATTCGATCAGGTGGTTGAGAGAGAAACCGCCGAGTCAATCGGAAATCACTTCTTTGAATGTATGATTGCACCGGGTTACGAATCGGATGCCTTGGAGATTCTCTCTGAGAGCAAGAATAGGAGAATTCTGACTCTTGATCCATTAGGCGAACTTACAGATGAACCGAAGATTCGACAAGTACAGGGAGGTTGGCTATCTCAAATCCAAGGCATTCCTAACATCGATTGGGAAAATGTAAGCCATGTTACCGAAAAGATGCTTGACGGGGACGAGCTAAATCTGGCTAGGTTCGGTACCTCCGTGATTGCCGAAGTCCAGTCTAATGCGATTATTCTAGTAGTTAAGACAGAGAATGGTTACTCTACCGTGGGAGTCGGTCCCGGGCAGACTAGTCGGGTGGAGTCAGTCCGAATAGCGGCAAGGAGGGCGGGTGAAAGAGCAAAGGGAGCCATGATGATATCCGATGCCTTCTTTCCCTTCCGCGATGGGATAGACACATCAAATGAAATCGGGATTACCAGTATTGTGCAACCAGGAGGCTCAATTCGTGACGATGAAGTAATTGAGGCCGCTAACCAGCATGATATGGCAATGATATTTACAGGAATCCGCCTTTTTAGGCATTAGGTGAGTACCTGAATTGGAAGCAAATCCTCTCCAGCGGAGCGGTATCCGGCGGAATGATTGCTATCTTGATGCTTCTACTTCTTTCTTTAGGTGATATGATATTCGAGTCATGCGGCAGTGCGGCAATCGGCTTTCTTTGTATAGCCCTATTGCCCCCAATTCTAACTCAGAAAATATGGGAGGAAAAACTCAATGTGAGACTTAGTCTATATCACCTCGTTCCAACCTCTTTTGGAACGTTCGTTTTTCCTGTATTCGGTGCAACTTTTGGGGGCCCATCACTTGACGAGTATTCATATTGGCTATTGCTCATCCCATTCGCCGCCTTGGGCGGCCTCTTCTGGAGCCTACCTTTTGCTGGATGGAACTACTACAAATCATCAAGAAACTCTGAGTGAAAACCATCATACAGCGGGGTTCGATGCACCACTGTGTCCAACCCGTCCCAACCACGTTCTAATACCTATGAAGACTTGGTATCGGCCATAGGCAATACGCCCCTCATTCGATTGAATAGAATTACGGAGGAACTGAGAAAATCTTCCGTCTGGGTCAAGCTTGAGAGATGTAACCCGGGAGGATCGATAAAGGATAGAATCGGTTTGCAGATGGTTCTAGATGCTGAGGAGAAAGGACTACTGAAACCAGGAGGGACAATTGTAGAGGGAACATCTGGAAACACTGGAATAGGGCTAGCAATGGTTGCTGCACAGCGGGGTTATCGCTGCATCTTCACCATGGCAGATAAAATGAGTAAGGAGAAGATAGACCTCCTACGGGCTATGGGAGCTGAGGTTCACGTCTGTCCGACCGCAGTAGAGAAGGAGGATCCCCGTTCGTACTACGAAGTAGCTGCTCGACTGGCAAGAGAGATACCTGGAGCCTGGTATCCCGACCAATACTCGCACAAGGCGAATCCATTGACTCACTACCTCTCAACAGGACCGGAGATTTGGGAGCAGACTCAGGGAAAGATAACCCACTTCGTAGCCACTATGGGAACTGGTGGGACGATTTCTGGCACCTCCAAGTCATTGAAGGAGATGGCCGAGTCAAATGGATCAGAACCACCAAAGATCGTTGGGGTCGACGCAGTTGGCTCTATTCTCAAACAATGGTTCGAAGAGGGGACCATGGGGCAGCCAGACACGTACAAGGTCGAAGGATTCGGAGAGGATTTTATCCCATCTGCAACCGATTTCTCTGTAATTGACGAGATTCGTCAGGTCGATGACGGAGAGTGCTTCCAATGGGCGAGAGCCCTTGCAAGGAGGGAGGGGATGTTCTGCGGAGGCTCATGTGGGGGCTCGATCAAGGTGGCTATCGATATTGCCAATGAGGCAGAGGAAAATGGTGAGGAAGCCATGGTGGTCGCAGTTCTCCCAGATGCCGGTAATCCATATCTTTCGAAGTTCTATAACGACGACTGGCTTAGAGAGAACGGTTGGGAGCCAGACGAGTGGGAATAATCACACCTTTTCGAAGGCCTTCTCCAAATCAGCAATCAGGTCATTTGGGTCTTCGATTCCCACAGAGAGCCTGACCAGGCCGTCTTCAAACCCTCTAGCCAAACGCTCCTCTTTAGGAACTTCTGCATGAGTCATAGTTGCAGGATGGGTGATCATAGTCTCTACAGCACCTAAGCTCTCGGCAAGGAGGCACAACTCGACCGAATTCATTAATTTCTTACCAGCCTCCAATCCTCCCTCCAACTCGAAAGAGATCATCCCACTGTACCCTTTCATCTGACTTTTGGCAACGTGGTGCATAGGATGCGATTCCAATCCAGGATAAACCACCTTGGATACCTTCGGATGTTCCTCTAAGTAGGACGCTATCTTCTCCGCATTATCCCAATGTCTCTGCATCCTCAGATGAAGGGTCTTCAGACCCATAATCACCAACCAGCAATCGAACGGGCTAGGGACAGCTCCAACGCTCTTCTGGATATACTTCAACTGATCATATAAATCGTCTCTATCGGTAATTATTGCACCCCCGATAATCTGGTTATGTCCACTCAGATACTTCGTGGTACTGTGAAGCACCAGATCAGCCCCATACTCCAGAGGCCTGAGGAAAACCGGGGTCGCGAAAGTGGTGTCCACAACGTAAAGCAGGTCATTACTCCTCGCGATCTTCCCTACAGCCTCTAGATCTGTCACCTTCAAAAGTGGATTTGTTGGAGTTTCTACCCACACCATCTTCGTCTCTGGACGTATAGCCTTCTGGACATTCTCCGCCACTTGTGAGTCGACATAGGTGAATTCGACACCGTAGTTCGTCATCAGGTTGTTGAAAAGTCTGGCAGTCCCGCCGTATACGTCATCGCAGCAGACAACGTGATCGCCCTGTCTTAGAAGCTTCATACAACTATCCGCACTTGCCATTCCACTGGAGAAAGCAATCCCATACTTGCCTCCCTCCAAAGCGGCCAAGTGCTCCTCCAGATCCTGCCTAGTGGGATTGGATGAGCGAGTGTAGTCGAACCCCTTGTCGACCCCTATCTCCTCCAATACATAGGTCGCAGTCTGGTATATCGGGGGTACTATCGCACCCGTTGTCGGGTCTGGCTTGCTCTTGCCTCTTACTGAGATTGTATCAAAGTCCATGTTTCTCAACATCATCGGATTGGTCATCTGCAAAAAGAGTTTGAGTCAGCCTATTTCTCTGATTCTAACTCTAGTTGCCACGTAATACATACCGTAAAGCCCGACTAGGATAATGGTCACAGCTCCATATCCCGGATCTGCACCATTCCATGAGGATGGCTCGAAAATTTCTCCATCGCCAAGTGTAGAAACCTTCCAGACGAGGGTCGCCGAAGCTGCAGACATCAACCCAATAAGCACAATGATCGCCACTTTTGCATGACTCGGCACCGTCTTTCCAGTTGCATAGTAATCGAACATCGCAGAGCCGAAGAACCGATTCGTAAGAGTCCACCTGAACATTCTCTCGCTGGAGTATGAGAAGAGGAAGGCCGCTGGTACAGCCCAAGAAACCGTAGGCCATCCTGGAACCCAAAGGCCGATTATAGCGAAACCTATGAACATAAATCCTAACCCCAGGTATAAACGACTCAGAAAGGGATTGCTGGATACGCAATATCTCTCAACAATCTCGTCAATGGTGGCTGTTCTTTCCATGAACTACATCCACTGGTAGCCCCGCCTTCGTTTAAGTTTGAGTAATCCGAAGACTCAAGCGGAAACTCCTCACCAGAAAGGCATGGGAGCACCATTCGTTCTACCTAGAGCCGCTTCTATCGAAGAGCCTCTGAGGTTGGCCGTTCTGATTTCAGGAGGCGGATCGGGACTGTCTTCCATATTGTCGTTCCAATCTTCCAAGCCTAGGAGTCATCGGACGGTTTTGGTAATTGCAGATAGTGAAAATGCCGGAGGACTAGAGCATGGAAGGAGTGCAGGAATCGCCACGATGGGAATCCCACTTCCGCTGGGACTGCAGAGCACCGAGCGTCGTCTAGCCCATGAGAGTATGATTCTACGACAACTCAAATCTTCCGGTGTTGAACTAGTTGTTCTCAGTGGGTATATGAGAATCCTGACACCATCTTTCGTAGCAATATGGAAGGGAAGGCTGCTGAATATTCATCCCTCTCTACTTCCAGATTTCCCTGGGGCGCATGCTCACCGAGACGCACTGGCTGCAGGTGTGAAAACCACGGGGTGTACCGTACATCTGGTTGATGAGGGCGTTGATTCAGGCCCCATTCTCGCTCAAAGAGAAGTTCCCATTCTCCCTGACGACGATGAGGAGTCACTCCAGAAAAGAGTTAGGAAGGTCGAGCATACTCTATATCCCGAGATTATCGATCTTCTCTGCAATGGGGGGGTTTCACTAGAGGTCCTCGGGTGAGTTCACATTCCGAAGGATTTCAGGCCTTTCAATTAGTATCGAATGCTTGACATCTGCGAACTGCGCTCTGAGGGACCTCCTGTCAGAATGTAAGATTCGTAAAACGTCCTCGCTCCGAATCAATGCTAGGAGAGGGTGGGACACCTCTCCATCATGGGGCATGATTAGGGCATTATCATCATCCAAACCCTCCTGCAGAGAGATGAACAACTCCTCTGTCACCCAGGGGTAGTCTACTGCCGCTAGCTGTAGGATTTCACCGCATCCAGAGTCTAGAAGCGCCTCCTCAATAGCATCAATCGGACCAGCATGAGTTCTGGCATCCAAAACCCATTCTACATCTGCGTCCGGGCCTACTACGCTTCCATATTTCTCGATGTCTTCAGGATTAGCCACAGCGATTCTGATTGGCTCCAATCCTGCAAGAGTCAGTGCCTTGACTACTCTCGAAATCATTGAACGGCCGTCTACCTCAATCATCGCCTTATCTATCCCCATCCTAGAGGACTTTCCCCCTGCAAGCAATAGAGACTGCATAAGCTCACCTTAGCTCGTCAAGCCGCTTTAATGCATGATCAATCTCTTCCATTAAATCCAATGCACGGTTTATGAGCATCTCTCGATCCTTCCTTGCAGTGGTTCCTATTAGCCACTCCATTAACTGGGCAATATCTTGGGCATCTCTCTTGATTGTCCACTCTAGAACTTCCTCTGCTACGGGGTCATCCGATGGCAGTAGGCGCTCGACCATGGCAATCACGAAGGCTAAGGACGAATTAGTACTATGGTTAGAGTTCCGAAAACCTGTCTCTGATACGGCCAAGAAGAGTATCGCCGTCTGGGACATCTACATCAAGGAGTAGTGCAATAACTTCCGGAGGGATGTCTAGACCCGAGTTTAGGCTAGCGAACGCTGATATAAGCGCTAGATGAGTCTGTACCATCCTACCAGAGCACCATGATCTATACTGCATATTACTTGGCCCTCCATGACCTGCTCTAAGTACCTCCTCTATACTCAGCAGGAGCGCATCTGCAGGCTCCTTGGTATTAATCAATGAAGACAGTATATCCCATGGGTCAGTACCAGCTGCCTGGTGGTCCAAATTCGCTAGAAGCAGTGCAGAGAGAGCAACATCCTCTCTTCCGTGCCTGGACCACAGCTCTCGTATCAGTCTCCATAGCACGTCCTGATTGCCCTCAGCATATGTAATCAGCCAGGAAGCAATTCTTCTGAGGATGTCATCCGGTGTTCCAAGGTGGAAAGAGTACCCGGCAGACGCTCCTAGTCTATCTGTACTTGATTTCATGATCAATGCTGGCACCCCTATCGGGTATGCCTCACGAACTACTCTAGCTAACTTCCTGTGTGATTTGTGTACTCTCTTCGGTTGGCTCTCAAGGAACTCATCAAGTACCAATACTCCACTCATTTCAACTACTGATTCCTTATTGGCAATTTGACGCTATCGACGAACAACTCGCTCCAGTAGCTGTGAAGAGATCTGTCTTAGCGCATCTCCAGTCTCGTTCAGACGGACTCGATACTCGTCTATGAAGGACCGATGGACTATTTCCTCTAACTGCCGATCCAGACTTCTTGCAATAGCCCTGTGCTCGGACTCCTCAATAGCGAACATTTTTCTAAGATATGCAATTTGAGCAATCACCTCTTCTGAACGATCTGTGTGGATCAGCATTGCTTCCAGCACTTGGCCGTATACTAGTATCTTCTCGCTATGCCCTAACCTATCTCCACTGGTCATGTCCGTCTCTCCAGATAGAATAGCATCGTAAATCCGCTTGGGCTCGTCCTCCTGGAGCCTCAAGGCGTGTGCTAGCTTCACCAAGATTCTCTTCTCTCCATTAGAAAGCTGGCCATCTCTAAGAGCCAGTATAGATGCGTTCATGAACACTTGAGACCGATCATCCTCGAGCCAGGACTCTTCCACCACGAACTCCGATATACATACTAGACTTAACCACTGGGTATACTGTCTCAGAAAAGAACCCATGATAAACAGGAGGATTCATGAATACCTCTATCGCCGGATGTACTGCTTATCAGCCCACTCGCGGGCGCCTTGCGCCCATCCGAACCCCCATGCCAAACTGGCAAAATAGGGGGCAAGGCCCCGGTTTGGGGCCGAGAAGCAAAGGATTTGAAAAATATGGCAAATGAAGGAAAATACGTAATACATGCAACAATTAGAGTAGACGGTACCGTAGCGCGCAAAGACGTCGTAGGTGCTATTTTCGGCCAGACCGAGGGACTCCTAGGAGAAGGGCTGCAGCTAAGGAAACTCCAGCAGACCGGGAGAATCGGACACGTGGATGTGAGTTTAAACAACCACAAGGGACGTGTCCAGGGAACTCTAGAAGTCTCTTCCTCGATAGATCAGGTTAGCACTGCAGTAATCGGTGCTGCGCTTGAGACTATCGATAGGATAGGGCCATGCAAGGCCGTAATCAAGGTAAAGGAGATAGAGAATGTTAGGTCTGCTAAGAGAGACCACGTCATCGACAGAGCAAAGCAGCTTCTCCTGAACATTGTGAACTCTGCATCCGGGGAGTCAAAGAACATCCTCGATGAGGTCAGAGCAGTGTTGACACTCGATACAGAGACAGACTACCAAGAGATGACTGCCGGTCCGAATGTGAAGAACTCGGACGCCATCATTATAGTTGAAGGTAGAAATGATGTCCGAAACCTACTGAAATACGGAATTAACAATGCTATCGCGACTATGGGTTCCGGAATCAAGCCGGAACTGGCGGAATTGGCATCCAAGAAGAAGACAGTTACCGCTTTCCTGGATGGAGATCGAGGTGGCAAACTTCTGCTAATGGAGATCAGCGGTACACTAGGAAAGTCACTGACTCATGTAGCATTTGCGCCGCAAAGTAGGGAAGTAGAGCATCTGGAGGGCAAGGTCGTGACCAAGTGCCTAGGACAGAAAGAACCGGCATCCAAGGCCGTCGCAAGGATTCAGACAGAAATCCAGAAGGACGACGACGCATCGGTCGGAAAAGGAAAACCGACTATGGAAGCATCAGATGAGATCAAGGGATGGGCACCGATGATGGACGGACTCAAGAGAAACTACACAGTAATTGTCCAGGCCGATGGAAGTGGCTCTGAGCCTGTAAGTGCGAAGGACCTAGAGGCTGCTCTCGGCGAAACCGAAGGAGCCCAAGGACTAGTCTTCTCTGGCAAGGTGACAGATCGGATTCATGAGCTAGCCTCGGGCGCTGGGATAAACAATGTCGTAGGTAAGACAGTGGGCCCTCAATCTTTGAAACTTGGAGTTCAGGCCTACTCGATAAGAGATTTGGAATGAGATACAACTAACACTTGTATGGCTGATGTTTGGCCCAGGGTTAATGGCCATCTGAGGGGCGTTCATAGCAGAAGCCATCAAAAGTCTCTCATGCCCGCTGGGAGCGATGCAAGAGACCACCATGGTCGTCATGACTCTCTACGGGATACTGTCGATCACTCTATTTGTTTTGTGGATAAAGCACAAGTCTGTACTTAGACAGAGACAGAAGCTTGCATCTAAGATCGGTTCGATGAAAGGCAATCTGGTACAAACCTCGGAGAAGCTAGATCTTCTTTCCAGGGGCGTCGACACCATTCTTTCCGACGCTCCTGAAGTCCATGATCTACTGGGAGTACACAAGTCGCTAGAGGCAGCAGAGTCGTTACTGTTCAATCAAGGCATACCAGTCAGTAATAGCGAGTCATGCGCAATAGCGAGCCATGCAGCCAGGTCTTTGCTAGAGCATTACGAAGAAGGCGACCCTGAAGAAGAGAGGATAATAATCCAGGGACTTAAACCGCTCTCTAAGAGACTAGCTGCCATCCTCACAGAGGCTGAGATGAAGGCTGAGGATGTTGAACTGTCTGCCAATGAGCATCGGAGATTGGGTGAGCTTTTCCACTCCATCGAAAGGTTTGATTGGGCCGCAGACTGCTACCACAGAGCTAACGACTTAGATCCAGAGGACGAAACAGTTCTCCGCTCGCTGTCTGACATCCAGAGGAAAAGCGGGGATCTCGACTCTCTTGATAGGACACTAGAGAGGCTGCTTGCGATTGCTCCAGATGATATCAACCTACTAAATGAGCAACTCGTTTTGTTGGACGGTACTGAAGACGAACGATATGGTAGAAACACGAAGAGGCTAGAGGGCTTGGGCGCCTCGACATCTCTATCAGCATCAGATAGTGATCTTTCTCAAATATCCCAGAGAGCGAAGGAGTCAGATGACGGGGGCAATTATTCTTCAGAAACCGCATCTACTTTGATCGAAAAGGCGACCAAGCAACTGATTCTTGGAGAGTTCAGATCTGCACTGGAGTCGGTAGAGTCGGCAATCAAGAGGGATCAAAATTTTGGCCAGGCATGGATACTCAAGGCCAGATTGGTTGCTGCTGAGGCTGGCCCTTTGAAAGACGCAATAAAATCCCTGAGAAGGGCCAATGCTTTAGGAGAATATACTGTTATTTTAGAGTCCGAGATACTCGAAAATGACGGTAGGACAGATGCCTCAATAGAGGTTCTAGAGGAACATCTCCATAACTCTCCAGGAGACTCTGAGGCCAGAGGTAGATTGAGTCAACTCTGGTTAAGCAGCGGATCACCGGACTCCGCTCGCCAAACTCTGGAAGAAGCACCAGAGGAAGCCTGGAGCTCGTCTACATTGCATATCATGAAAGGAAGGCTCTGTCTAGTTGACGCAGACCATCATCGTGATGAGACCGGCAAAGTCGATCAGATTCCAGTGATTGACGCACTCGTCTCTTTCGATAGGGCGATTGAGATTGATAGGGAGTCAGGTTTAGCCTGGCTTGGGAGGGCTAGAGCACTTAGATACCAAGGAGCCTTCGATGAGGCAGAAGTTGCTCTGGTGAGGGCACGGAGGCTGATTCCAGAACACCCTTCGATTTCGCTGGAGGAGGCACAGTTATTCTTGGAGATTGGAGACTTGGAGCAGGCAAACGCACTTACATTGGAGGCAACAACTACTCTGAAGGACAATCAAACCGTACCGTTCATCCGGGGCATCATCGCAGCTAAGCACGGTCGTTTCAGGGAGGCGATCAAGCTATTCTCCGATACTCTAAGTTTCGACCCAAAACATGCCAGGGCCAGACTAAACAGATCATCAGCGGCCCTTCTCTGTGACGATCTGGCAATGGCATTAGATGATGCCACCCAATTGGTGGAGGAGCGACCCAACCATGAACTTGGTCGCTTGAGGAAGTCGGAGATACTGATGAATCAGGGCGATTGGGAAAATGCTGAATTCGAGTTAAGAGAGCTCCTAAAATTAAGTCATAACCATTCGATGGGACTGGTCCACTTGGGTACATGTATGATAGCAATGGGCAGGTCAGAACAGGCGGAGAAACCTCTAAACAAAGCTATAGAGGAGAATCCCAAACTCTCGGAAGCTTGGTATCAAAGAGGACTTCTTTACCTTGACTTCGGAAGATCCGAAAAGGCAATTTCTGATTTTGAGGCTGCAGTCAGGACCGACCCACAGCACCTGGACGCGAGACTCCGTATCGCTGCAATTCTCCATGAAGGTAAAGATGTGGAGAAAGCCGCTACAGCTTGGCGGAAGGTCCTCGATGTTGACTCTCAGAACAGACTGGCAAGGAGGAGATTGGAAGAGTGCCGAGAGCAAATCAATACCAAGAGGGAGGCCCTCGTTCCAAAGGATTGAACAATGTGCTACCTTGACGCTAGGATATGCATTCCTTGAAGAAACTTGAACCGGGAGAATCGGCCCCTAATTTCGAACTTCCAAACGCCAACGAAAACTCAGGCGGCCATACCATCACACTCAGTGATGCCATGGGAGAGAACGGCGCTGTGGTCTTCTTCACTTGCAATCACTGCCCGTATGTAGTGGGGTCAGAGCCCAGAATAGAGGACGCAGCTAATGTAGCCAGAAGCAAGGGTCTGGGATTCGTTGGAATCAACTCAAATGACCCAGTCAAGTATGAATCGGATTCGTGGGAGAACATGGTAAAGAGAGCTAACAAGGGTATGTCATACCCATATCTCCACGACTCAACACAGGAGGTTGCAATTGCCTACAGCGCTGAGAGGACCCCAGAGTTCTACCTCCTGAATAAGGAATCAATCGTAGTTTACAGGGGTCGCCTGGACGACTCTCCCAGAGATCCGTCACACGCTACCACTTCCGAACTAGACGACGCAATAAACGAACTTATCTCTGGCAAGAATGTGTCTATTTCCAGGACAGAGAGCATCGGTTGCTCAGTAAAGTGGAAGGAATAGGTGCTAATTTGTCAACTGGCATCCCTGCGAGGATATTCTACTCTGTAATGCTACTGGCTCCTTCCGGGATTAGGATGAGAATGTGGAGGGGACTATACCAGAGGATGGCAAGATCGCAGAAAGACTCCAATTTCAGATTCATGAACTATGGATTCACCGATGGAGATGAACTCGATTTATCGCCAGAGGACGAGGGAGACAGGCTATTCATCCAACTTTACAACATGAACATTAGGGATGTCGAGATTGAGGGAAAGGAAGTCCTCGAAGTAGGGTCTGGAAGGGGAGGAGGAGCGAGTTGGATATCAAGGAAATACAACCCAAAATCCCTTCTTGCCGTCGACTATTCAGATGAGGCGATACGACTCTCTCAAGGGTGGTTTTCAGACCAGGATAATTTAGAATTCAGGGTTGGAAACGCTCAGCGACTTACATTACCAGATCAATCGTTTGATATCGTGTACAATGTCGAATCATCCCATTGCTATGCTGATATTACAGCCTTCATCTCTGAGGTATTCAGGGTCCTGAGGCCAGGTGGAAAGTTCTGCTGGACCGATATGAGGGATAAGAAGACCATGGAGAAAATGCATGAGAGTTTCGTCCACTCCGGATTTACCATTGATTCATGGACAGACGTCACTGAAAACGTAGTTGACGCATTGGATATTATCGATGAGGGCAGGAGGGAGATGATACGCCAAAGTGCTCCGCCTTCTCTCAGGAAAAGCTTCGAGACCTTCGGAGGAGTGCCCGGCACTCCTGTTTACGAGGCACTAAAGGCACGGAGAATTCAGTATTTCAGATATCTTCTCTGCAAACCCGAATAGACAATATTCCTACTCTAGTACTGCTCTAAGACTAGTTCGGTCTGAGTCGAACTGATGTCTCCGGGTGCTGCTAACCACATTCTGTCCAGCATGTCCCTCAGAGCCACGGTATCGTCAACGTGAACCACCGCAACTAGATCTGCGTCGCCACTTATTTCGTATACGCACTCCACGCCAGCCCATCCCGAGAACTCACCAGCCAGAGAACCAATCTCGGTACCCGAACCAACTTTGAGACGAATCAGCGCAGTGAGCCCTATTCCGGACTCTCTAACCGTATATCCTCTGATTACCCCCTCATCCTCAAGCCTTTTGATCCTAGTTCGGACAGTCCTCTCTGTGACTCCGACTCCTTTGGCTATCTCTACGTAGGGCGCCCTTGCAGACTCTCTGAGGAAGGATAGAATAGATCTGTCTAGTGAATCAACATTACTCATGCTCTTTTCCGAAAAACATGCAACTTATGGTTATTTCTTGGTGTTATGGAACATTTTTTTTCATAAAAACACACTTTTCTAGTCATTGTTTAAGTCGATAAAATTGGTTGTATTGAAATGGGACGGCCTACTCTGTTTTGTCATGGGTAAGGAGGAAGCAGTCTCCCAACTCAGGATTCAGGAGTATCTTGATGACGTGTCTGAACTAGATATCCCCCATTCAGAGTCTCAGTGGCATCATATTGACGTGGCATCCCTGTTGGATGGAACCAAGATCGAGGGCCACGAACTTGACCCAACTACTGGTTCCTCGCTCATCTTCCTCCCAAGGAGCGCTATGTTATGCTGCCCCAAGTCTGGTAGGATCCACCATTACCCTAAGCACCTATTGCACTGCTTCGTAGACGATAACCGTTCCAAATCTAATGATGCAGATGGGGTACTAATTAGAGCCGAACTATTCTCTATTTCACCTAATGAGGAGCAACTCTGCTGGGAATGCTCATGCAGGTCAGAGCTGGAAGTCCCAGAGATGCAGAGTAAGGTTTCTCGGTGGCTCAGTTGGCTTAACAGATAGCGATTCGAATCGCTACCTTGAGAAGTCAGGGTCTCGTGGGAGAGTTAATGGGTGCCGCTATCAGCGACATCTTCGCTAGGGCCATCATCGATTCAAGAGGGAATCCAACCGTTGAAGTCGACTGCTATGTCGACGGTGTATTGAAGGGTAGGGCAGCGGTTCCTTCAGGAGCAAGCACTGGAACCCACGAAGCAGTAGAATTGAGAGATGGCGGGACACAATGGATGGGCAAGGGGGTTCAAGAGGCGGTTGACAATGTCAACGGTCCAATCAGAGAGGCACTTGTCGGAATGAATCCTTCTGAACAGGAAAGTATTGACTCTCTCCTGATAAAATTGGACGGCTCTGAGAACAAAGGTTCCTTGGGGGCCAATGCCATATTGGGAGCCTCACTGGCCTGCTTGAGGGCTTCTTCAGACGGAGAACTTTGGAAGCATATCTGTCACGGAGACGAGATCAGCCTCCCAGTTCCGATGATGAATATTCTAAACGGCGGAGCACACGCCGAATCGAATGTCGATGTCCAGGAATTCATGGTCGTCCCGCATGGTTTCCAATCCTTCTCGGAGGCTCTAAGAGCTGGAGTCGAGATTTACCATTCCCTCAAGACCAACTTAAAGCAAGAGGGACTGCTTGGTGGAGTCGGGGACGAAGGTGGCTTCGCCCCGAACCTTTCCAGGAACGAAGAAGGACTGCGTTTGGTCAGAGAGGCAATAGAGGTAGCAGGATACGCTCCGGGGAAAGAGGTCTCCATAGCCTTAGACGTAGCAGCACAGGAATTCTTCGATGGCTCAAACTACCTAATTGATGGGGAACTAATATCTGGAGCAAACCTCGGTAGAAAATACTCAGATTGGTTGGATGAGTATCCGATCGTGTCAATCGAGGATCCATTCGGAGAGGACGATTGGGACTCTTGGAAGGAATTCACCTCCAGAGAAGGACACAGGGTACAGATAGTCGGTGATGACCTGTATGTGACTAATCCTAAGAGGCTCGAGAAGGGAATCTCTATTCAGGCCTCAAATGCTATACTAATCAAATTGAACCAGATTGGGACCTTCACTGAGACTATGGAAGTGATTCGCAAGTCAAGAGAGGCTGGTTTTGGGACTATAATCAGTCATAGGTCAGGAGAGACTTCTGACGACATAATTTCCGATTTGGCCGTTGGCACAAACTCAATGCAGATCAAGACGGGGGCACCGGCTAGGTCAGACAGGACATCGAAGTACAACCAACTGATTCGAATATCAGAGGAGGTTGGGAACTACTCTCAACTATTCCAATGAGCAAAGGATCAGGGGAAGTACGATGCTTGCATCTGACTCGATTACGAACTGAGGAGTCTCGACTCCCAATTTGCCCCAGCTAATCTTCTCAGTTGGAGGAGCTCCAGAATAGCCGCCGTATGAAGGACTGGACTCAGAGATTTGAGCAAACCATGCCCAAAGTGGAACCTCCACTCCCGCGTCCTGCCTAAGCATAGGTACGACTGAGATCGCGAAATCTCCTGAAATTCCGCCTCCAACTTGTAGCATACCCGTGGGAGAGTCGTCCTCTCGATACCAATCCGCAAGAGATTGCATCGCGTCTAATCCACCTCTCACAATCGCATTGCTCTTGAGCGTGCAGTCTATGACCTTAGCAGAAAGCAGGTTCCCGAGTGTTGAGTCCTCCCAGCCAGGGGTGAAAATAGGAAGATTAGCATCAGCAGCCGCTACTAACCACGAATCATCAGGTGCCGAGAAGACATCGAGGTCTCCGTGAAGTAGGAGGTCGTATACGTATTCGTGCGGGAAGCGACTGTCCCCCACGGCCTCGGATTCCTCCCACAGTGACATCAATGATTCCCCCACCTTGGTGAACGTACTTTCCGGGATTGCTACGTCAGTAACACGATTCATTCCTCTTTGGTGAAGCTCAGCATCCTCTTCCTTGCTCTGATGTCTCCAGTTTGGAACATGCTCGTATTCAGATCTAGAGAAGAGGCCAAACAACTCCTCTTCCAGATTTGCTCCGGTGCAGCAAATTGCATGCACTTTCTGAGACCTGATTGCAGGGGCTAGGCTCTTTCCGACCTCTGCAGTGGACATCGCTCCTGCTAGAGTGATCATCAGTCTCCCTCCTCCATCTAGGAACTCCCTAAGGGAATCTATGCATTTCGCCAGCTCACCGGCATTGAAGTGGGAATAGTGGGTTTCGATGAAGTCCCTAATTCCCATCTAATCACTCCTGAATCGTTCGACTCTCTTCTCGAAAACTCTCCTCAAGCCGGGAATCTCGGATACCAGCGCGTCATTGATCATGGCTGCTACCTCAGAGGGATCGCTATCTCCACATGTGAAGACGTCGACGGCTAGAATTCCCCTCTCTGAGTAGCAATGTGCCGTTACATGGCTTTCATCGATAAGAACTACAGCAGCAAAACCAGGGGGGCTATCTTCTCCATCGAATATCTCTACGTGTGAATGGACCTCCCTCACTCCTGACTCTCTTACGCACCCCCTTAGAACCGATAGTACCCATTCTCCGTCTCCAGTTTCTCCCCTCCTGTAGTTGACATAGTCAAGAAGGACATGGGAACCCGCAGATTCGATATCGTCCACAGTCCCGAGCCAAGTCACCGAGATTTCAAACTCACTCTTGCAATAGCCAGGACTTGAGTCTCCTCAAACCCTCCATAATGTCCTCTTCATCAACAGCATATGAGATCCTGACAAAACCCTCGCCTCCTGTAATTAAAGAGGCCGGGATTAGTTGCACTCCTGCTTCTAATGCCCCATCTGCGAATTCGATATCGGTCATCCCAGTCCCTGTTACGTCTGCGAATACGTAGAAAGCACCCTCTGGTTCGGGGACCCTTATTCCTGGGATGGAAGATAGCCCTTTTGTCATCAGATTCCTTCTCTTCCTATACTCACTGTTGAACTCCTGTACCGAGTCCTCGCATTCCAGTGCTACCTTGGCTGCATCCATCATGAATGTCGGGATATGGGATGCTGAGTTGGCCTGGCTCTTCACCGCTGCTCTCATCGCCTCGCTTGGACCAGTGAGAAAACCTACTCTCATCCCGGTCATAGCCCAAGACTTTGACCAACCATTGACCACAATGGTCCTTTCCTTCCCTCCTGGAATTGTCGATGGAGAAACGTGAGGCCAATCAACCCAGACCATTCGCCCATAAATCTCGTCAGAAACTATCCACAAGTCGTTCTCAACGGCTATATCCACAATCTCCCTGATTTCCTCAGGAGTGAATACGGCTCCAGTTGGATTGCATGGAGAATTGATGAGGATCATTTTGGTCTTCTCAGTTACGGCTTCTCTAATTGCCTCCAAATCAGGGTGGAAGCTATCCATTTTCACGTTCACATGCACGGGCACTGCTCCGATGAATTCCAGCATCGGTTCGTATGATGCCCATGATGGGGAAAGGAGAATAGCTTCGTCTCCTGGCATAGTTGTAATCAAGAATGAGTACAGAAGAGCCTGCTTCGCCCCGGGAGTCACTACGATATCATCTGCCTCTGCCTCGATGTCATGGTGGATTCTGAGGTATTCGGAAACGGCATTGCATAGTTCTAGTGAACCCGGTCCTCTGGTGTACTTCGTCTTCCCTTCTTCGAGACCCCTAATCGCAGCATCGACGATAGGGGATGGAGTTTCGAAACCGGGTTCGCCGACGGTCCATCTGACGACCTCGGGCCCCGGAGGCTGGAGATAAGGGGCGAAACCGACACCGAGGCCCTCGAAGCGGGAAGACACATGAGGCATGCCTTTCACACCGGCACCCACCCAATGAAGGTATGCCGAAACGCGGACAGCCTTCAAGAAAGAAAGTACGGTCGGCGTGATGAAGCACGAGTGGCAGAGCAGCTATGCAATGGACTGCAGATCCATGGACCCGGGTGCAAATCCCGGCTCGTGCTCCACCTATTCACAGACCTGATATCTGTACTACCATGAACGCTGCTGATATCACTATTGCAACCATCACGAAGAAACGATCGAAGCCCCTCGAATCGAGCGGCTCACCCTGGAAGGTCATGCCGTCCTCGATGCCCTCGTCTCTGAGCCTTAGGTAGACCAGGAGGAATATGAGCATGGTCGCTGGTCCCGAAATCGCATCCATCTCATTCTGCTCTGAGAACTGTCTAATGGGGCCAAAGACGAAACCGAAGTAGTTGGCTATCGTCACGGTAAGGAAAGCGAAAAGTGCAGGGTGTGCCACTACCCACATCCCCCTAGCCCCTTGGGTCAGGATAACGACTGCCCATAGCACGTAAGTCAGTAGAAGAGCACCAGTGAAGGCTACAGTTACTTTTGTAGGAGCTAGTAGACCATCCTCCCACGATCCTGGAATGACCGCGTCAATTACGGATTCCGGGTCAGCGATCTGCCTGAACACGTAGAACATTCCCGTGGCGATTACTACTACCAGACCCATCAGAGCCACTGGGTCTTTGATGCTGATACCGAACGAGAGTGAGTCCAAGCCCTCGTCAACCTCGTCCTCCGTACGAAGCATCATGTACGCGCCGGCATAAGCCAAGGTCACGATAGGAGTGAGGAACTTGGGGGCCTCGCTAGACTCGCTAGAATCATTCCAGAAAATCCAGATCACCGCGCTAGCAACGACTAGTCCGACTAGAACGGGGAGCATCACCTTCCACATGCCACGAGCACCCTCATTGAGAATCAGCATGGTCGACATGAAAATACCGAACATCAGGATGCCGTTGAACGCGAACTCTGGCGCGCCAGCACCGAAGGCCGGATCACCAGTTTGGGCACCTTGGAACGGGGTAATACCATTGTCAAGCAAGGTGAAGCATCCAACTCCAATGCTCGATTCCCCTCCAGTAGTGTAACACGCCGAGAAGAACATGAAGTTCAACGAGTAAACCAGTGTTACCAGGGCAGTCAGAAGAAGCAGTGCTTCGCCGGGCGTCGATTTTATCCTCTCAAAAACTAAGGCCATTAATAACTCACTCACCATCCGAATATAATCTATTAGGGTACATTCTAGGTGGAGAAGGGGAGATTCTCAGGGTCTACGTTGCCACCACACAGGATTATTCCAATCGATCCGATGCCCTCCTTTGCTCGGAACTCCTCCTTCAGAACCGCGGCCAGGGAGATGGCCCCGCTGGGTTCCACGATCATCCCGAATTCTTCGTGAATCAGCGACATTGCCTCTAGAACAGCATTGTCACTGACGGTGACAATTTCTTCTACGTGGCTCTTGATGATTGGCCACGTCTTCTCGCCCATGCTGGTCAACAGACCATCACAGATAGTATCGGGACCTGTCTGGGGCATATACTCCCCGGCCTCCAGAGACCTAGCAGCATCGTCAGCCCCTTCTGGCTCCGCTCCGAAAATACGGGCTTCCGGAAGCAGAGCTCTAGTGGAAATGCAGGTCCCAGACATTAGGCCACCTCCGCCTATAGGGGACAAGATGGCGTTGAGGGTCTCACAATCCTCAATCATCTCCTTGGCTGCAGTTCCCTGTCCGGCTATGACGCTGAGGTTGTCAAAAGGATGGATGAAGGTCGCCCCGGTCCTTTCAAGCACCGAATTCGCAGTAGAAATCCTCGCATCCAGGTTAGGCTCGCAGAGGATCACCTCTGCACCATGGCTAATGACGCCGTTGATCTTAACCTTGGGAGCGTTGTTAGGCATCACGATGTAAGCAGGGACTCCCCTCTGCTTTGCAGCCAAAGCGACTGCCTGTCCATGGTTCCCGCTGCTGTGAGTGCAAAGACCATCCTCTGCGTCGTCCCCGAGGACTCTTAACGCATTAGAAGCCCCTCGGAATTTGAACGCCTTGACGTGTTGGGCATTCTCACACTTCATGAAAACCTTCCTTCCAGCGATTTCGTCAATTTTCGCGGAATTTACAACTGGAGTCCTCACGATTACTCCTTCGAGCGCTTTAGCAGCCTCGACGATATCGGAGAACGCAACTTCTTCCATGTATTATCAGGCTTCGCAGATGAGAGCAATACATCATTACTGCGGCTCGACCTGGTCATTACATGGTAAGCCAAAGCGAGCCGCAGTGGAAGCCGCATGCAGTCACAGCCGTGCTGTTGATTCTCGATGCCCTAGTGTTCGGCGTCGCACCGAGCGGACCTTGGGACGACTCCAGTTTTTCCAGAGGAGTAATCGGTCTTATAGGGGCATCCTTAGCCTATGTGGCTTGGTATCGTCGAACATTCAAGAGAAAGGGACTAGTCCCTTGGATTGACCTTTGGGAGAAACCAGAGGAGTCCGCCAGACTAGTTCTATATGCCTCCATAGGATTTCTAGCAATTTCCTGGGTAGCTGGAAATCCAATGCAACCTCACCTTCCTGATCCAACCGGGCTCATCTTGGTTCTAATTGGACTCCTTCTGAGTCTCCAGGCCGTATACGTATACCTCGTCATAGGCCCTCTAAAAGAGGAGTGAACTACCTCTTCCCGGGTTTCCAGAACTGCAGAGGTAGCGGGGAGTCTCCTTTCATAGCCCTGAACGCTAGATGATCAGCTCGCTCATTCCACCTATGACCGATGTGAGCAGGCACATGCTCACCACTCAGCATTATCAGGCCAGATACTTCCCTCCATAAAGAACTCACTCTCCTTGCTAATTCTTGATTTGCCTTCGCCTCCCAAGTCCCCGAGGCTATATTCAAAGCATAAGTCGAGTCACTCCTCACTATTGCTGCCCCTACTTCCTTCTCCAGAATAACCCACCTCAGAGCATGGGCGATGGCCGATAGCTCGGCGGTGTTGTTAGAACCCACTTCGGCACCCAAAAACCCATCATCCTCTGGATTTGTGACGACATGTCCAAATGATTCCGTCAAGAGACTCCCCTTACCATTTCCAGACCCGGTATCCTCTGAGATTACACAGAACCCCCATCCAGCTTTGGTATCTGATGTAACATTACGATTCTCTCCACATGAACCGTCAACGTAGATGTGTACCGGCCGAGTAGACCCCATGGTCACTCTCCGATAAGTTTGGAGTAACTGCCTGCATCCAGAAGCCCACTCAGATCCAAATCGGGACCTACCTTGATTTTGCATATCCAACCCGAGCCATATGGGTCCTCGTTTATCTGCTCTGGCGAATCTTCCAGAGAATGGTTGACTTCGGTTACGGTACCGGCGACAGGGGCATAAATCTCGCTAACTGACTTCACAGATTCGACACTCGCAAAAGACTCCATCGCACTCACCTCGATGTCAGTTTCGGGTAGCTCGACCCAAACCACCTCAGTTAGGGCATTCTGGGCAAAGTCAGTTATTCCTATGCTCACCTCGTCTCCTTCAACTCTAACCCACTCATGCTCCTCAGTGTATTTCAGCTCTTCAGGAACCTCTCCCATACCATCTACCATTCTACCCGTGCAGCGGACATGGGGTCAAGTTTTCGCTCCCTACTCCTCACTGTGTTTTGACTCCAGGTGCTCCATCTCCATCCTTGCCCATTTGGAACTAAGACCCTGCATGCTGGCCTCCTCCCTCTCTTTCTCTAACCTAGATATCATAGCCTCTTCGGCTTCTCTACTGATCATTGAGTCTGTAGGCCATCTCCCGTGTTCCTTCCCCCTGCCCGCTGCTAGTGAGACAAGAAGAACCGATGCTAAGACAGCGGTTGCACAGACTACCGAGAAGACTCCGAACTCTGAAAAATCAGTGAATCTACCATCTACGACTGCAATGGATGTCACCGCCAACAGACAGAGAATGAATCCCGACAGGAGCCTGCTCATCCTTGAAGCCGGAGAATCCATGGCTTCACGAATTCGACACTTCCAATCAACTTGACCTAAGTTAGCATCACAACTCTTGGATTAACTTGTGAATCTTGTATGGAAGTAGGGACCTGTTTACTGGAGTCACCTCCAGTATTCGAGCGTCGGCCCTCCTCCTGATATCCTGCAATAGAGGGTGGCGACTTTTTTTGTGAAGAGTCAGCAGAGTAGGTAGGTCGTGCTGCAATGCCAACCTAACAGAATTGACGAAACCCTCGCTTTCAACAGTGAACTTCCCGACCTCGTCTATCACTAGGATCTCACAGTTTCCTATACTGTCAATTATCGCAGGGACCCCAACCCTTTCGATTTCACTTGGGTCTATGCCGAAACCAAGTATCCGATTCCTAGAGTCTATTTCTCTATGGGCCATCACTCCCTTCTCACCGGTAAGAATGTTTACGCAGGCATATCCGACCCTCTCTCCGTTCTCAATTACTGGCTCGCACCTCATGCCCCCAATAATGTGCTCAGGGGGATTGGGCCCCTTGGTCCTCCTGAAGCCACTACCCTCTTCGGAGATCATGTCTACAACTTTCTGAAGTACAGCCGACTTTCCCGAGCGTGGGAGACCAGTAATTCCGATCTTTGGATTGATTCCCATGCTACTCTCCTAAATGCATTCCAAGTTCGGAACGTCCCGCGTATGCAAACCATGGATATTAATCCATTCTCGATATGGGTGGTTTTCCGGAACTAGGAAAACGAAATCCGAAATCTGCAAATTGTCGTAGGTCCGTTATCCCTCTAGGCAGGCACTCCAAACTCTCCGCCCTCTATTTCGAACGGTAGAGTCTCGATTTCGTAGTTATTCACATTGTTATTTGCCGCCCACGCTTTGGACCACAGGTCTAGATCTTCTGAATTCAGTTGACTAGCAAGGACTCTCAAACCCTCTTCAATGGTTCCGAACCTATCCTTTAGCCGCTCTGTAACCTCGCGAGGCAGATCGAGGAAGCTTACCGAGTTCCCGATAACGCAGCCTTCCGGAACGACCGCCCACACTAATCTCCTCTCAGAGTTAGGATTCACCACCGCCTGACAGGCGATTCTAGACTGGACGGCCATATTTTTCGGTCCTGACCACCCAGAACTATTTGTCTCTAGCTCGCCTATATTGTTGGCATTGAAAGCGGGGTGTCTAATCACCCCTCTACCATCCTCGAAATGGATGTGAGACGCCCTTATGAACGGAAGTAGACCCTCTCTCCATTCGCATATCTCGTCCTCCCAGGTAGATCTCTCAACCTCCCCTACTTTGACTTTGATGACTCTAGTACTCGGATTCAAGCCCGTTCCATCTTCAACCAGACGAGGCTTATCGGCTAGTTTTCCTATTGCTGCCAAGGTCCTAGTCCTTTCAATCGGAGATCTGGGCATCTTTGGTACTGCCCATGATGCATCCGTCCATGAGGACCATGGCCCTCTATCTAACTCAAAGAACGGAGCATCGGACACAAGTCCATTGCCCGACGAGAGGTCATTGGTCTGCAGAGGTCCGAAGCTGGTTAGGACATCGGTTTCCTCTCCAACTGTGACACCGATCACAGATACTCCTTGTGAACCTCCAAAAAGCAACTTCTGATCTTCTGGAAATGACCAAACTGAATCCCATTGGTTTGACTCAACAAGCAGTTTTCTAAGCGGCAGGCTGCTTTTTTCTCTCAGAACCGAACTGGGCACTACCAGTCTTGCCCTTCCTCCTTTCTGACACAGCTGCATTGATCTTTCGATGTAAAGTCTGTATAGGTTAACATTCCCTTTGATTGCTGAAAATCTGGTTCTTCCATCTGATTCCTTGAACTCCCTTAGTTGGCAAGAAAGCCTCTTTCTAAGAGCACTCCCATCTGGATGTCCTCTGAACCTATCCTTGATTCTGAGCCACGGAGGGCGTGAAACTAGAAGCATTGGGCCTTCGTTCCAGGGCCACTCGCCAAGTAGAGGATCAACACAACGCACGTTACTCTCGATAATCATCTCTGCCTCACTGAGACCAATCTTTCCTTCGTTCCCTTCTCCATCCAGGTCTACAAGGTCTAGCCTGGCAAGAACAATTACGATTCTCTTCCTCGCCGAAGTGACTGCCACCTCGGAACTGTCAACCAACTGTAGTCCCTCCAAGAGTCGCAGAGTGTCTTCTCTCCTCTCAGTCGGCGTTTTTCCTGAAATTCTTTCAGAGTGTATCCTCAATATTCTCTCAACGAAGAGACCGCCCCCCACACAAGGGTCTGCGAACGGAATCGGAATTCCCGACATCGTTCTGTTATCCATTTCCGGACTGTCGCTTTTGGAGTCCCCATTCTCATCGATGTTCTCATTAATCTGCTTCGCAAAGCCTCTGAAGCTGGGTGGAAGAGCAGCTAGAGAGAGTGTAGCGGGAGGTTCTTTCTTCTTACCTCTTCCATGGCGCAATTCGTCGTACAGTATTGCATCGACAAAACGTGCTGGAGGTGCGTAAACTCCCCTCGGGGAACGCCCATCGCTCTGGGCATCATACCTAGCGATTAGGTGATCTAGAACTGTTCCTGGGTTGCTGAGTAGACCTGCGGGAAGAGTCGGCCAATTGTTTGGAAGAGTAGCTGCTATAGGGAGACCTTTCTTTGTTGCCTCAAGCCATGAATCGAGCCAAGTTCCGATCTGTTGGGTCCTCTCTGGACACTCATGATCTAGTCTCGCATACCACCCAGAAGTTTCGCTTGTCATAAGTAGTCGCGCGATTCGCTCTTCGTGTTTGAATGGTTGTATTGATTACGACCACGATTATCATGAGCTTATGACAAAAACATCTCTTTCTATCTCAATAATCTCGTTCTTCTGAAGAAGCCAAGATATCGACTCATCAATGTCCTCTGCGGTTATCCCGGGAGACTCCATTAACCGAATTATATTGTCGAAATGCAAACTCTCCCCCTTCTCATTTGCCTCCTCTATTACAATCAGAATCTTTTGACTAATGTAAGCCAGCAAGAGGTCATCATCAGTCGAAAGCGTTCCGAGGTCAACTAATGGCACGCCATCAGTCTCCCTTCCTTCGGCATGTGGGGCCTCCTCCGATGGACCGTATACGTCGAACAGATTCCGCTGGTTTGGATCTGGCAACTGAGATGTTCCAGCGCTCTCCCTTCTCCTGCTCATCTGTTTGGAAAGATTCTCTATTCTATGGAGTCTCTGCTCGTACCTGAGCTTCTCCCTGCCGAGATGTGACTCCAGCAGTTCCAACTCTTCATGGGCCCTTTCGTCTAGCCACTTAAATAAGTCCCAGTTTGGATTTTTGCGTAGCATTGACTCCCATAGAAGCGATACGGACTCCGGTAGTGTTTTTATGTCGATTTTCGGTCCGCCCTTATCCTCTTCTGAGTTGGTACCCATATTCGGTTGTCAACTTGACCGTCTATCAATTATCTGCTCTGTCAGAAAACCTCTCATTGGGGTTGGATTGATGAATGAAAAGGTTGTGCCCCTGTCAATGGCGCCCTACAGACTGGCACTTCTGCCCGGGGATGGGACTGGTCGAGAGGTTATGGAAGAGGTTAAGAGGTTGCTCTCAACCTTCAATGATTCAGGAGCAATTTCATTGGAAACCACCGAGATTCCCTGTGGCGGCCAGCACTATCTGGATACTGGTGAGGAGTGGCCGACTGGCTCTTTCGAATACTGTAAAGATGAATCTGATGCCATTGTAGTCGGTGCAGTTGGCTGGCCTGGCGCCACTCTCCCAAATGGCGATATTGCCGGAGGGCAGGCGCTTCTGGGTCTGAGGTCAGCGTTAGATCTGTACGCTAACGTCAGACCGGTCAAACTCTACAAGGGCGTCAAGCACAAGGTGCATGGAACCTTCATCGATGTTTGGGACAACGAACTTGTAGATATCGTAATGGTCAGAGAAAATACCGAGGGCCTGTACCATGCCCTGTTAAGGAGATCTGGAATGGCAGCTAGAGGAGAGGAAAGGGACCAGCCGCTTGAAATCCACGAATTCCCGGGTCTGGAAGGAGAAGTAGGCTGGGACGTTAGGCCGATATCGCGCAAGGGTAGCGAGAGAGTTATCCGTTTCTCATTTGAACTAGCCAGGAGACGTGAATCCAGACTTGGGAGCGTTCAGAAGGTAACATGCGTAGACAAGAGCAACGTCACTAGGGGATGCAGACTATTCAGGGACGTGTTCAGAGACGTCTCATCTGAATACCAGAGCATTGTAACCAACGAGGCGTTCATTGATGCATTCACTATGTGGCTAGTCAGGAGTCCAGAGGATCTTGATGTAGTAGTTCTTCCGAACATGTTTGGAGATATAGCCACAGATCTAGCCTCAGTACTGCAGGGTGGGATGGGTATGGCGGCCAGCGCCAACATAGGAGATGAACACATGTTATTCGAGCCAGTTCACGGGTCCAGTCCGAAATACGCAGGACAGAACAAAGTGAATCCCATCGCAGCAATATCCTCTGTGCAATTGATGTTCGACTCTCTTGGTTTGAAGAATGACGATCAGGAAGCGATATTGTGCGCAGAAGTCATTGAGAGAGCGATCTCAGAACACATGTCTTCAGGAGGTCCCGTGACTTACGACTTGGGAGGCAAGGCCTCAACTACGGAGGTCGGCGAGGCCATAGCGTCCAGATGTGCGGCGATCCTCACTGACTTAGGTAGCTGAACAAGACATGAGGGCCCTATTCTGAGAAATGTTCACCAATATCCCTTAGGGACGCTTTCAAAGATTTCTGATTATCCCATTCTGTCTGTCTGTAATCGGAGTCATTGAGTAGACAGGACAGAATACCCTCGAACGCTCTGGAAACCTCGTCTACTATCGTCACCGAAGCCATCCTAGCACTTCTTGAAAGAGGATTCAGATCGACCACCAGGACCTCCTTGTCAAGACTAATCAGCGCCTCGCACCTGTCTCCGTCCTCAAGAGGGACAAGGATAGTATCAGCTCCGCCTATTCCTTCAACAGTGCAGTTTGAACGCGGCCCCTCCAAGCCTTCTATCTTGAAATTAGGAAATTCCCCCAGGAGCGACACTCCCTCGACTGTTTCCTTCCAGTCTCCATAGAACCCGTCAGGTGCAGCCTCTTGAGACAGATTAAACTTCCATTCTTCCAACAGCGAGATCAGCCCTTTGACCCTACTCGGGGTTCTGTAGTAGAGGTTTACCTCAATAGGACAACCAAGGACTGCAGCCAACCTAATCGCTCCGTCGCCTGCTAAGACTGTCGTGTTTCCGTTAACTGAGATGACCGGTCTTCTGGCATTCCTGAGGCGAGCCGCACTCTCACGAATGGCCTCTCTGGCTGACTCCGTGGTCCTTTCTCCGAGCAGATAGTCGAAAGCCTCTCCTCTGCCATGAGCAATCATTGCCGAGTCCGCAAGCAGACCCATGGAGTTGCCATCCACTATCTTCTGCCTTGACTCCAGGGACTTCTTCCTAGGGTGGCTATCGGGAATCCTAGCCATCAACTCCCTCCAATTAGCATTGATAGATCCAGTGAAGGGACTCCCATGTTTACCGAGCTCGAAGATATCACATCTACCATGGAACTCTCAATCCAGGTATGCAAACCATCCAAAGTTACCCCCCCTGATCCCTCGAGAATGCACCAATCCCTTAACCCAGACTCTCTCAGGAGAAGTTCTGCAGACCTGCACTCATCTGGTCCCATATTGTCTAGCAGTATCACTATTCTTTCCTCCCTTCCTCTAATTTTCTGATTTTCCGACCAGGACTCTGCTGCTGAAATCGCCTGAGCAGAATCCTGAACCTCGATTACGACAAATCCGGCACTTTTCTCAAAATCAATGGAGGAGATTGCGGATGAAATTGCAGATTCAATGCCATCTCTAGAGCCGATTACGCTCAAATCATTTTCCTTAATCATCAATGCATCTGTTCTACTGAGCCGATGGGTTAGCCCCCCTCCTACATGTACGGCGTATTTGTCCATTAGCCCCCACGCAGTTTTTCTAGTGCATGCTATAGAAACATCTCCTAACTCGCTTACCCATTCGGCGGTCCTCGTACTAATGCCTGATAGCCGACCAAGAATGTTCAAAACAACCCTCTCGCAACTCAAGACACTATCCGACGGCCCAGAGATAGAGAGAATCTGACTACCTACTGTGAGCTCCCCTCCTTCTTCGAAATTCCAAGACAAATCACAGGAGGGAAACCACTCAGCGAAAAGCAAGTCCACTGGAATTCTGCCACAGAACACTCCTGCACTTTTCGATACCACCACTGCCTGAACGATACTCCCCGTGTTTCCATCCGTTGCAGAGTCATCTGACAAGTGAGCAGTCAACCATCTCCTTATCGAATCCTCAAACAATTTTGTCGGATGAGGAACTTCCTTTGCATTGTATAGCAAGTGGGATCGGTCATGCGGTAGTCCTTCCACGCATCATGCACTACAAGCCCACCCTTGAATAGTACTAGTACTCGATAGGGTCAATCTAGAGAGTCAAGCCCGGACTCAGCTGCTGACAAGCAGGCAAGAATGTCATCTACCGATGATCTCGATTGACCTAGCCCGTCCGCGGTAACTCCTATCCTCAACTCTACATGGTCATTGAAATCCAACAACTCAGCCGTGAAATCATCTGGATCGTCGGGGCTTATCGCTGCCAGTAGCGCCTCCCCTCTTTCCTTCGAACCAGTCCATAGTATGGATGCAATTACTTTTCCCATCATACCCCCCAGAAACGACTTCCTTGGACTAAGTCATCGTCCTCGGAGAATGATTGAACTATGGTTCTCAGGAGGTAGTACATTACCATGGACATGATTGGTAGCCCCCAATCGTCCCCTAGTTGATTGAATGTGGGACTATATTCCTGCCCTGATGAAATCACGAGTGCCACGTCGATTGTTGCCGCAACGAAGGTGTAGAATACAACCCCAAGACCGATTAGTAAAACGCTCCTTCCTGTGAAGGAACCCTCCTTCCACCTCAGAACTCCCAGAGCAAGTAAGAACGAGAATACGGAACCCACAATCCATTGCAGAACCTCATCAACAAGCCCTAGTAAGTGCTCGAATTGAGAATTCCCATCTGGCACAGGATCGTCCCATCCCGCCCAAACAGTAGCAACTGCTAGAAATAAGCTCACAATTGACATCCCCCAAAGTAACGACGAGAAAAGTCCACCAGTAGCGCTGTCTCTCATCTCCATGGCTACCCTCTCCATTTGCGCCTCAAGACCCAGCCCCTTGCCCAAGACCCACAATCCAATCAAGAGTGGTAGAGAGCCGATGAGAGCTATTCCGTTTGGTAGGATTAGGCCTAGACCAATTATGATTAGGAAAACTGCGAGTGGAACCAGAAGTCTAGACCTGAATCTGGGGTCCTCTATGGCCTTCACGATGTAGTAGTAGGTACCCTCAATTCCTTTTGACTGCCTGACTATTACCTTCTCCACAGTGTCCACTCTCACCCTCGAGGTAACTATGGGCAAAGAAGCCTCGTCATCTGCGCCATCCGTAACAAGGAGTGCCGCATCTGGTTGGAAATCCTGAATCACCTCGTCTAACTGGCTAGCAATCGACCTATCGCTTCTAGGTCCTACCCTCACGTCACCTGTTAGAATAGCGATCTGAACCTCATCGCTTGCAGCAGCTCCTTCTGCCAGCCTATCATGGTGGTGCAGCGCACCAAGAATCGCGTTTGTATCGGACTCCTCAGGGTCCGCGATACCCAATCTGAGTGCTGCCGTCAAGCAGGATTTCCTACCAACAACCGGCCCTCTTATGCCCGATTTCACTCCCAAATCATTGTCTCTGTCAATTGTGAGAACCAGTGTTCGTACTATGCTCACGCCCCCCTTGTCAAGAGTTGGTAAGCACCTACTTATGAGGAATTGGCAGAATCGCTATTTGAGTCATCGGCATCTCTGTCAGATTCGGCATTGCTGGAGCCGTACCTCCTCCTCTGCTTTGCTCTGATATATTTCAGAGGATGAGTCAACCATTCTTGGTCACAGAGGGGGTCCTCTCCTATTTGCACGGGGCATCTGGCGTTGGTTTTGAGAGAAGAACATCCATGAGGGGTATACTCTCTTTCGTAAATCTGACCGACTTGGTATGATGTAGTGTCAGCGTCATAGTCCGGGGCATTGGAAAAGAAGTTGCAAGCCTGTTCCTGCTGAAGCCCTATCGATCTTGAGAAAGCGGCAAGGAAGACCCTTCCAACATGATTTACATTCACCCCCTGGTTCAACTCAGAAACGGCCGATTCAAAGCACGGAGGCCAGTCATCCCTGATTGCTGCCGTCATCGGCATCTCCTCCTTGACTCTCTCAGAAAGTAGTCCAGTAATCCTCTCTACCGGGTCTGCGAACTTAGCTGCAAACTCATCGTCCATCCTGGAAATTCTATCTTCACAACTAATCCTCAAACTCTCTCTTACTCTCTCCTTTATCAATCGAGAAGCCCTCTCTCTTCCTGTCTCTCCAGCTCCAGAATCCAGACAAACCCAACCGTCTCTCAAAGGCCTATTTACCAATCTCCAGTAATTGCCAGAAATTTTTGGGCTAAGCTCGATGAAGTCTACCATTGGAATCCAGTATATCTCAGACCCCTCACTATTAGTTTCCACTACAATATCGGAAAGAAAAGAAGAGGAAAGCAAACTGAAGTTCTTAGAGTCCATACCCAGTAATTTATCCGCTCTGCTTGACTCGCCCTCGATCCATCTGGAAAGCAACCTCTCATCGAATGATGCACAGACTACCAGCATAGCATGAAGGAAGGACAGTGTCTCAGTCATTCTCCCAACGTCTGTTGAAAGGTCAATTGTGGAAGAGGATGCTGCATCCTCCTGTTGTAGTACCGAATCCACCAGCCTCAACCTGCCCCTAACTCTCACATCCTCCAACCAAGGGGCTTCAATTAGATCCTCTACACTTATTCCGTTCTCTTCCAACATCTCACGAATGAATGACCTTCCCTGTGGCAGAAAGGGATACCGAGCAAGCAAACCCTCATCATCGATTTCAGGAACTCTTATTGGCATCGGCACGGATGCAAGAGTTCCGCGAGGGTTCTTCAATACTTACCGAGCCCTTCCAGTGGAAAGTATGACGAAACAAGCAACTCCCTCTGACTTGATGCCTTCTTCTCCAACGCTGGTTGGTATTCAGGATGAGGTCAGAGAATACTTCGGTTGGAACGAGGAGGACGACAAAAATAGCGCAGTTTCGATGCTTCGAAGGGTCGAAGACTCAACGGTGGCAATCTGGGCCAGACATAATAGAGCTGCAACTTTATCGAAGATTTTCCGGAGAATCGTGATCAGGGAAGCGCGGGTAGCAATCCTCGGAGCAGCAGTGGAACCAGATGAGATAGCATCTATTCTGGACGGTCCAACGCTCATTGTAGCTGCAGATGGTGCGGTTGGAGCGATTTCTGAGATGCCCGCCTCACTTTCTGAGAAGGCATGGTCCCGCGTGGTGTGCATGGTTAGCGATGCCGATGGTGGAGAAGGGACCTATCAAGCGGTTAGAAGATCGATACCGTTCGTATTACATGCCCATGGGGACAATAGAGAGGACTGGGACGGCCTACTAGGACTGGCGGAGGAACAGACAAGCCCCCCCGAGCTTTTACTGACTCACCAAACGCAAAATCCAATCGATGGAATGTACAACCCTGGTGGCTTTACGGATGGGGACCGCGCAGCATGCTTCTTGACGGCACTAGGGGTTCATAGAGAAAACATCAACCTCCTAGGGACCAGATCTGATATTGTTGGACGATGGTCAGGAGATACTGAGGAGTCCTCCAAGCTCCAGAAACTGCAATGGATGAAATCGATTCTGCAGATCCAAGGGCTTTGGGACGGCTAGATTTCGAAACTTCCGACCTCTACAGACGAGCCATCTGATTGGATAGTTCCAGAGAATTGCTGCCTATCCCCGCCGTTGTTCACATTAACCTCGAACTGAACCTCTCCTTCTTCACCTTCTGCCTCGAAGTGCCTCACAACCACCGAGTAAGACCCAGATGGGGGGGAGGAACCCCATCTTATCTCTCTGGAGCCGGACTCAGGGTCGTAACCGTCCATGTCGAATTTTCCTCCTCCCAAGCCCTCCGGATTGAAGAAAGACAACTCCTCGCCATTAGAATCAATTATTGAGAGCCCCAAGTCAGAACTACCTTCCCAGTTGAGACTCACCGATGCACCGTCTTGAACCGTCCCCACCCTTCTCCTAAGCTCATCCACATCTCTAGCCTCAGTGAAATCCTCCCTCACTTCCTCAGTCAATTCCTCATCACTCACCGTAGGCCGAGGAACTTCTCCATCTGGACCAGCTATGGCGAACTTAGCGACGAATTGAAGGTCATTACTCTTGACTAGAGCCCCCTCATAGAACCGTTTGCTCTCACCAATTGTTAGGCTGACCGTGAAATCTGTCTCGTTCTTATTGTGTATTCTCCTTAGGAGAGGCACCCATGAGAACAATCCCTTTGTATGGATTTTATAGTGCCTGACTCCGACTCTGTAGACTCCTGGAGGAGGGGTTTTTGTCCAGACAATATTCTCAACTGGGGATTTCGAGGTAGGCTTGAAGTTCATGTCTACATCTAGCTCGCCACCGCAATTTGATGTCCTGTTATCGTGATAGATGTGCTCCCCAGATGGCGTGATTACATGTAGGTCGAGATCATTCCAATTATCCCACATCAGACTGATCTGGACAGAACCCCTCTTTGCTCCTTCCCTCTCGAGCCTCTTCTCCAGTGCAGAAGCGCCCTTTTCTGATATCTCTGCTTCCTGCACTCCGGCACCAATTGCCTCCGAGCCCTCACCTAGTGAACCGGATACGGTTGGAGTTCCAGAACGATCCCTCCCCCTCCCCCTTCTCCTTCTAGATGTAGATCCTGCGAGAACCTCCTCTGGGACGTTCCTCCTTGTAGAAGGAAGTATTGTCCTCCTATTTTGCGAACGCAAAATTCGAAACAAGCCATTGAAGGTCGCCATCAGAATAAGACCGATGACAACGAGGGATACAGCGTCCGCCACGTGACCGAACCTGAGCAGTGACTTTTCATAACATCGGTTGCAACCCAGACCAACCAAGAAGTGCGATTATTTCCTCCGGTTGTTTCATAATGAGGGTTAGTCTCCTCTACGAGGAGGGGAGCGGAAGCGATGGCGAAACATTCCAGTCAAGAATCCTCAAGAAACCTACATAGGACAACTAAAACGGCTAGCAAGGCCACGGTTCTAGTCGCTCTACTTTTCCTCTCCCCCCTGCTCGCTGGTATTCCCGTTGCCACAGACGAAGAGAACCCAATGCAAAGCTCAACTCGTCAAATGGGCCCAGATGTGGTAGTAACCGATCTAGACGTTACCACTCCCTCCGCTATTGTTGGAGGAACCCCTACACTGGCTCCTGTTGATCACACGATTGTAGTCGGGACCACCAATCAGGGCGGGTCTACTGCCGAAGGTAATGTCACCCTCAAGGTTGACGGGGTCCTCGTTGACATCAGGTACGCCACCATCACTCCTGGAGGACAGGTAAACAGCCTGATGTACTGGGACGCCACTTCACTTTCCGGAACAGGATACGAGATAACTGCGGAATGGGCCCCGTCATCATCCTCTTCCGACTCCGACTCGAGCAATAACCAGATGTCTCTATCAGGCGTAAGCATCGCGGAGGTGGAGTCTGCCTCAGACATCGCAGACTCCCTACCATCCGATGGATCTTCACTAGCGAGAGCACTCTGGGAAGGAGCAATTACCGTGGTCAATACGGGCAATCAACCAGTCGACGTCACAGCCCAGTTAACACTAACTCCGTCGCTGGGCGGTTCGAGCGTTTCCCTCTCCTCGAGTACAGAGGAATTGCTTCCCGGAAGCCTTGCAAATCCTCCAACCCCTGCTAACATCACGATATCTTTCGATGGCTCCGGCCTGGAAGGGGATTACACCCTGAGTGGTAGCATACTTGTGTCGGGCTCTACTCAGGGCTCGGTCACAATCGACTCCAGAATAGTGAGCTTCGTAGCCCTGAGGGCATCTCTAATACCAGCCAACAACCGGAACGTCGACCCCGGCTCGCAGACCACTCTGAATTTCATATTGCAGAACTCTGGAACCGTTGAAGACAACTTCACCGTGACACAGAGCAACAACTCCGACCCCGCTAACTACTGGGTGAATATCACGGACCAGATACATGACTCCACCAACCTTCTGAATGTAGGCGCCCAACAAACCCATGCAATTCAGATCCCTGTCGAAGTTCCCGCAGATGCCGCCAATGGAGACGCCGTGATTGTGACCTTGACAATTCAGAGCGACACTGCGGGTTACGTCCTCTCAGCCAGCACAATGGTCATGGCAGGAGGTACATTCAGCGCGGAGATTTTCCAAAACCACAGCCATTCGATGGGAGAGAATTTCGCGAACATCACCCCCGGTTCCCCCAGAACCCTGCAATACACCCTGATGAACACCGGTACCGCGCCAGCCCAGTATCAGATAGATGTCGGAGCGACGGAATCGGTGCCGTACTGGATCATAGACTCACCTGTCACAATCACCGACGTGATGCTGCCAAACGAGACCAGGACACTTCCCGTAACAATCACCACCCCGGAGCTAGAGATGCCACTGAACCCCTCCTGGAAGGTCTCTTCCATAGAGCGAGTGGACCTGATGGTCCAAGCAATCCCACTGCAGGGAGGAGTCCCAGCGGTCAACCAGACGACGCTATTGATAGACAGCATTGTTGAGTTGGACATCTCCGTGACCAGTGAAATCGACGATATCACAGTGAATGACATCATCGGGGGTAATACAGACAGGTTCGTCGGCTTCGAAGTGACGATAGTTCACAATCTCGGCTCAAGCAACACCCTGGCCCAAGTATCCCTCAGTGCCATGCCTTGTACCTCCCTTGCGCCTACCACTGCTGCATCTGGCAGCCCTTGGAAACAATCCACATGCAGCAATGGGAAGGTCTTCCTTCAGAACACCCCAGCTGGCTCCAGTCTCATTGAAAATTCGCGTTGGACGGCTACGGTCCAGACCTCGTCCTCTTCCTCCGCCTCGACCTTGGAACTTCTGCCAGGAGAGACCGGATACGGCATGGTAGGACTGAGCTTCGGCCCCACTCCAGATTTCCAATACCCATCGGCGGGTCACCTCAACTTCTCGTTCATGGCGACATCATCTTGGGCTGCTTTCTCCGGGGCAATTTCCCGTAATGCCACAGCCACGGTTTCCATGTCAATAGCTGAACTCTGGTCAGCAGAGCTGACTTCCTCAGGGGCAGCCAATGGGGACCCTGGAACCGCCATATCCTCTGAGGTGGTTTTGGAAAACACGGGAAACGACCCAGCAAACTTCACCATCGGGTACGTCCCTAAGCCTGGATGGACCATCACCCTGGGGTCCACCGCGGCGAACCTCGTACCTTCCATGACGAATCTGTACAACGATGGCTCATCAACCCAGAACCAGCGGACAATAACGGTCACAGCCACTCCTCCGGCCTCTGCAAGGGCGGATGAGACGCATCAGGTCTGGGTCTACGCCAACTCCACGGAAACTGGAGAACTGCTCGCATATGCCCCAGCCCTCTTCACCCTCACCGAAGTCATCTCGGCGGAACTCTACCCCCCTTCTTCCACCGCAGTAATCACCCCTTCCCCCTCACTCGACAGCAGAGTCGGTCAGAAAACCCTGATTGCCCTGCTCAATAACACCGGAAACAAGAACATAACCTACAACTTATCCTTGGACAATCTCGATGCAGACAAGATCAGGGTCTGCTTCTCTGAGGAAATGCAGCCCTGTGTGACCGAATCCACACTGTTGGTACCAGCAGGCTCGCAGGGAATTGTCAGGATTTACTCCACTGCAGGAGAGGACTCGAGAGCCGATGAAGACCAGAGATTCTTCCTGAATGCGTCCTACGATGGCGATTTGATGTCTTCAAGCGAATGGAAGGTGCAAGTTGCCCCTGATCATGCAATACTATTCATATCTACCACCGATGTGAGTGCAGCTCCGGGGAACACCGTCGACCTAGAGGTAGTTTTACGGAACGACGGCAACCTCATGGAGACACTGAACCTGACGGTGACCTTCCCAGAGGGAATGACCAACTGGTCTTACCAGGTCAACGAATCCGGATTCTCACTTGACCAGTATGAGTCTCGTACCGTACTCCTAAGCATCACACTCCCCCCTCTCAGGGACGGGGATCAGATTCTCGTAGCCGACGTGATCCACAACCTCACCATGAGAGCGGTAAACATCACAGACCCGTTCCCCACATGGCCTGCAACAAGAATGGTCGATGGAGTGGCTCAGCCCGTTCCACTGTCTGAGAGGGTCGCAATTGGCGGGGGCGTACCTGCTGGGACTTCGACGCTCAAAGTCAAGGTCCTCCCCGTCTTCGATGTGGAATTGACCAAGTCCCCGCAGAGGATAGCAATAGTCCCCGGAGTGGACAGGTCAATCGAATTCGAAATGGAGAACAAGGGCAACGCACCAATCGACCTAACCATACAGTGGGAAACCATAGACATGGAACAGGACGACTCGAAGCCAGATAGGTTCGAAGTCCGAAACTCGCTAGGCTCTACAAATCTGTACCTGCAAGTTGGGCAGACCAGCTCAATCAGCTTCGAATTCGGAATGACACACAATGACACGATCATGGGCGAGCAAGGAACGTTCATCCTGAAGAGAGTACCAGTGGACGCTGCAATGGAAACCCAGCAGAACTCCTTCCCGATCACCGTCGTCAGAGCCCAGACCGATGACATTTACACCCTGAGCGCCGACGCCGCCGGCCAGTACCAGTGCGAAAACAACGATGACCCGAATTGCAGGCAGATAGAGATACCATGGGTGGACATAAACTACCGAGACAGCTCATTCGACCCAAGATCCTACACACTGGCAATGAACGGGGACAAGGACCCCTATGACGCTATAGCAGACCCCCCAGAGCGCCTCGTGGACTCAAACAGCTACCCCAAGGTTCACTGGTGGCTATACATCGACCACGACGTCGATGCACGTTCTGCTAGGTGTGAACTAGCAGATGTTGATGGAAAAGGAATCTTAGCTGATGATGATACAAGGGAGACATGCAACTCGGCTTGGGAACTCGACGCTACCACTCCCTATGAGGGAGGGAGCCCAGACCCAGCTCACGGGGGGACCATCATACTCCAGGTAATTATCCCCGAGAAGCAGCTGGACGGGGTTGCAGCGGGAGATGGTTGGAACATCTTCCTGCAACTAAGACACCCGGAGGAGCCCAAGACAACGGAGTACTCAACCGATCTGGTCGTCAAACTAAGGATGACAGAATCGACTGACCCCCTCGTCAACAGCATAACATTCAGGGGAGAGGGCGTAGAGGGAGAGAGCACTTTCATCGACGTTACCGTGATAAACGCAGGATACGCAGTAATGCCGACACAATCCCAACTTAACCTCGACTGCTCTTCCACGCCATACGCAGACGTGACGAACATGTTCGCACCGTACACGATACCAGCTCTCGAGGCGAACGGGAACTTCACTGCTTCATGGGCCGTGGAACTAAACCCAATCCCATGGTATAAATCCTCAGAGACACTGACTTGCTCCGCATACATCACCTACCCGGACATCATAATGCAGATGGGCGGAATCTTCGGCAACGTCGTAGAAAATGACGTCCTGACGGAGGACCTGTCCATTGCCTCATGGTCCACTCCATCCCTCGAACTATCCGGTCTCCAACTCCCGTCCGCGCTTCTAATCGCAGCACTCCTACTCCTCCTGGCGGTATCGCTCATCAGACAGGGACTGGAAGAGCAAGAGAGCCGCCTGCACGCGTCATCGTACGTGGCTGCCATGGCATTCGGGGCCCTCTCGCTAACCGGCGCCTCCACGATACTATCACTCCTCTGCGCTCTAGCCTCCATCTTGTTCGCTGGGCTTGTAGCATGGCTATCCTCCAGCGAGCTCCAGGCGATCCATGACGACAGGAAGAAGGCCAGAATCGGAACTATGGCACTGTTGGAGGATCACGACAAGGAGCAGCGGAACACCAGGAACGAGCTCCGGGCCATCATCTCCTGCTCTCCCTACGCCTTCCTTCCATTCGTACTGATATCTCCATCCCTAGCCATAGACCTGGGGGCATCGTCGCTGATGTCCATAATCGGATTCATGATAGCATCGCCCATCCTAGTGCACGTTATCCTGAAATTCCTGGACAGCTCTTACGACAGGCTCTACAGCGAACTCGCTGACATAGAGCTCCGAGCTATCAGAATCAAGAAGATCCTCGGAAGGGCAGGCCAGAAGCCGGGAGGTGGGAACTGAGATGGCACGGACGAAGGCACCCGCGACGGGAGGGGCCGAGGCCACTCTCAAGCGGATCGACTACATCGAGGAAGAGGCCGAGAACATCCAGTTCGCGATCTGGGCAAACAGGCCCATCGGCGCCAGAAAGATGCTGAGAGAACTATCGAAGGAGGTCGAAGAGGCAGAAGGCCAGATCATGGACCTCTACAGGGCGCTCTCATCGCTAGAGCGATCTCTCGAGGAGCTCGAGCAGATGTCAGAGGGCGATCGAAACGCCTGGGACCTGACAATGCTAGGCCTGCAGCACCTCAGGGAGGGGAACTGGGGAGCAGCAGCAGATTGCGTAGAGGGCGCAGTCGCATCGATGGGCAAAGAAGGACTCGAGAGGTCACTGAACACCCTTGGAAGGCACCTCAACGAGATGGGTGAGCTCAGCGACATAGAGGACATCGCACTCACGCTGGTCAACCAGGGCAAGGAGGCACTCGACTCCGACCTCTCGTCCGCGGCAAAGGCGTTCGAGGACGCAATCAGCGCACTCGGCCCAGTCGCAGTCAACGAGGCTGCCAGCCCCTTCCTCGTGAACAGCTTCTTCCTCTCCATAGGGACGACATGGCCAGAGGGCAAGGACCACGCCCTGATGGTGATCACACTTGAGAACACCGGGGAGAACAACATCTCCACCATGAGGCTTGCCCCGCCAATACCGTACGGATGGTCTGCCACTCCGAAGATGTGCGAGATCCCCGAGATACCCCCAGATGGCTTCATCGAGATCGGTATCGAGATCAGGCCATCCGGATCCTTCCCATCCACAGCACTCCTTGGAAGCAGCCTGAACATCACCACCGGATACGACGTAGAGTACGGTAGCCTCAAGATCCAGACCCGGGTCGAGAACAGGACTCCAAACACCATGCAGGGGCTCCTGTTGGATCCATGGATGCCAGAGGGCTTCGAGACGATGAGGCTCCCACTCGTGGAGAACCTCGGACCAGGGGATGTCGTTCACGTTCCCATCGAGGTACTGAACCTACGAGAAGCAGTAGGAATTGGTAGCTAATTTACCGCTCAGAACTGGATTATCCAGCACATTTTCCAGTAATATCATAAATGATTAGCATTCACAGGGGGGCACGGGTGAACACGCAATGAGCGAAGAATACCAGACAGTAGAAAGAAACCGAGAGGAAGGCTCCATCGGTATCGGTGCGATGATCGTCTTCATCGCCCTGATCCTAGTGGCCGCAGTTGCTTCGACGATCATCATCAAGACCGCCGAAGAGCTACAGCAGAACAACGCAGAGCAGACCAGCAGCGACACGAGGAAGGAGATTTCCGGGAAGATCAACATCGTACAGGCGCTTGTGAACACGTCGAGCTCGACCGACGTCGAGAGCATGGTCTTCACGGCCAAGGTCGCCGCTGGAGCCCAGAACCTGGTTGCCCAGAACATCAACTGGCTCTTGACATGCGGTGACTCTGCAGCATACGGGCTCGTGGCAGGTAACCTCGGAACCGCCGCACTAGGGGGAACCGATGCTGAAGGTACCACCATCGACGGAACGGAGTCACAGAACGCGGACAACCTCGACGGCACCGACTTCGGGACCGGTGAGATGGCCGCTGGCACCATATTCCGCTTTGACATAATTACCAATGGTGGGGACTGCGACACTCTAGCCGGAATCGGCGAGACGATGCTCCTCAAAATCATAGTAACCGATGGTGGCACAACCGTCACAGAACTGAAGATAGACTCACTAACCGCGGGGGCATCGGTGGTTTAGATGGGAGGTGATAGCATTAACGAGAGGATTCCAAGAGACCAAGAGGACTCGGGCTCGATCGGTATCGGTGCGATGATCGTCTTCATCGCCCTGATCCTAGTGGCCGCAGTTGCTTCGACGATCATCATCAAGACCGCCGAAGAGCTACAGCAGAACGGTTGCGATCACAGACCTGATCATAAGAACCACCGGTGACGACTTGGGATCAGGAACAGACCACGTGGCTACATTCGACGTTTTGTGGAGGGTATCGTCCGGTTCAACCGGCATCTACCCAGGTGACGTCTCCTACTACATCACGTGCGATCTCAGCGCAAACACTGGACTGGGTCTCGGCTTCGACGACGGACTCCTCCCAGCATCCAGCATAATTACCGAGACCCCAATAGCCGCCACTACCGAGCTGACGGCCGGAAACACCTACTACAGCACGATTACCCTAGGAAACTCGGACTCGGACAGTGACGGTGACGTGGACACGGCCGACGTTAACCCAGGCTGCGACACCACCGCAACCCAAGGCGAGACCCTGAATATGCGAATAGTCGTTGACGGCGGCGGAGAGACCCTGACGGAGTTCACAGTACACTCCCTGACTTGGGGCTCTTCGATGATGTGAGACCCTTACAGGTTAGAGGTGCCTTGCGAGGTGGGATCATGAGGTGTTGGAATGGGATTACTAGACAAATTCAGGTCTGGCTCTAGTGGCTCCTCCGATGCCGACCCCAGGATGTCATCCAGGCTGGACAAGGTAGCAAGGCTGAGCGTCGAGCACGTGGACATCCCAACCGAGTTCAGGCCGACAGACCTGGAGGCATGGCTTTTCGCCCCTTCCGGGACCAGGGTCGGCGTTCTCGGTGACCCTCAGGCGAGCCAGGGGCAGGACAAGATCCCGGAGCTGGTGGACATGGTCAAGGACAGGTTCGAGAGGCTGGAGACGGCAATGGACCTGATGGAGGCCAACATCAAGATGACCGCCCAGCAGACAGCGAAGATAGCAGCCGATTCCGTATCTGCGGCAAGCGCCTCCGCAGGCGCTTCCCAAGACGTGATACACACCGTGGGCGATGACGGAGAGGTCACTAGCCGACCCGTGGACTCTCCCGCGTCTGAGGGCGAAGGGCCCCTATCCCATGGTGGAAAGGCCGGAGGCCCGGGACTCCTAGACCTCTACGAGGCCCAGTCCTTGGCCGTCAACCCCTTCCTGAAGAGCGGAGAGGCAGACGCCTTGATGCACGGGCCGTCAGTTGACCCCACGAAGATAGTGGCCCTTCTGCTCGACAACATGAGCGGGGCAGACTCGCTGGGATTCCTAAAGGCCGCCTCAAAGTCGGGAGTGATCACCGCGGCAGAGGAGAAGGCGCTGAGCTCAATTGCCGCGCTGGCAGAGGCCGGGGCAGAGTCAGAGGGAGCACCAACGGTCGACAACAGGACGCTCCTGACCTTCGCAGCGATGATCGAGGCTTGGAGGGCCCAGGGGACTCCCTAGGGGGGATGGGTATTGGCTGGTTCTAGCGTAGCTGCGATGGTCGTCGGCACCGTCTTCATAATGATATTCGGAATGGCAACTGTCACACTGGTCGAGAGCGTCAACGAGTCAATCAAGAACACGGATTACGAGCTACCCGACCCCGAGGTCGTGATAGTGAGCGTCACTGACAAGCAGGAGTCAACGGGGCCAGTCTCCACCCTTTCTTGGACGGGTGGAGTAAACTCCGGGGGCAGCGACTACATCTCAGGGACAACATGCGACCTAATCAGCAGCTCCTCTGGCGCTGGGGCAACTATCGAAATCCTCGATGCCGATGGCGATGGTGAAGTTGATGGATACAACGGTGCCACCCTTGTACCAGGAAACGGATACGCCATTGCCGAGGTCGTGACGATAGACTGCGGGTCCGATGGCTCTGATGGAACAGCCACCTACACCATCACAGCAATCGAGGACCAGAATACCATATCCATCAGCAACACAGGCTCAGAGACGGTTGAATTGTCTCACGTGGTGATTACACTCTCGGACACCTCCCCTGTTCAACAGGGCATACCATTCCAGTTCACAGACCACTATACCGGTGGAAACCTGTACCTCTTCCCCGGTGAGGAGATATCCACAGAGCCATTTCCTTTATCCCTGGCAAGCCATGGATTCTCTATAGACGCAGACCCAGACAGGGCATTCCTAGCCATATACGACTACAACGACGCGGTTTCGGTAACAATTTCATGAGGTGAGAAGAGATGGCCAACGGACCCTCAGAGATCATTCTCCTCATTGCCGGGTTGATAGTAGCAGGCCTAGTGTCAGGCGTACTCCTGGACACATGGGGAGACATGGACTCTGCAATCGAGGATAGGGGCAAGGAGGGGGCTGAGGACGTCCGTACGAGGGCATCCCTAGTCAATGACCCAAGCAATGTAGGTTGGGATGACACAGAGAAGAGGGCAACACTGTACATGCAGAATTCCGGCGAGACGCAATTGGACCTAGAAACCATAGGAGTCTACATCGAGGGGACCCCAATGACAGTCTCAGTCGCAGACGGTTCTACGACTTGGGTCCAAGGGCAGATCGTCCAGTTCACAGTCGACGATACCAGCGACACCCTCAGCTACACCGGTACCAATGATGTAATAATGACAATAACGGTTGTATCGACCGCAACGGGTTACGCTGGGGCATACACAGTTTCGGAGGAAGTAAGACTTGTCACAAGCTAACGTCGACAATTTCGAGTTCGGGGTAATCCAGGACAGCCTGGGGCAGAGCATGGGGACCGCCATCCCGAATAGGGCACTGATGCTCGTTTGCGGAGGCATTGGCTCCGGAAAGAGCATCATTGGACAGCGAATGTCATTCGGAATGACAGCGAACGACGTCAAAGTCTCACTATACACCACCGAGCTAACCACGAGGGGCTGGCTTGAGCAGGTGTCCAGCATCGGATACTACATGGACAAGAGGATTGACGAGGGATCATTCCACTTGATTTCCAGCTTCGGAGTCATTGCCGAACCATCCGAAGAGCCAGTAACCCTGCTGAATCTACTTGAGTCACCTGCCTCGAAGGAGGCAGACGTGGTAATCATTGACAGGGCCTCAGAGCTGATGCCAGATGAGATGTCGAGCAAGGAGCTTTTGAGGATTCTCCGGAAGTTCACCTCAGAGGGTCGTACTCTGATATTGACGATTGATCCCGACGAGATGGACAGCCACACCCTCAGGGACATGAAGAACTCCGCTGAGGTCGTGCTGGATATGATGACCGCAGTCGTTGGTGGACAGCTTGTAAGGACCGTCAGCGTCACTCGATTCCTTCGAGCCGCGGGACCAGTGACTGAGAGAATCGGATGGAAGGTTATGCCCGAGATGGGATTCATCGTGGATATCACAGCTGTAGCATGAGGTTGATTGAATGGTTACCGAGCAAGAGTCCAGCGAAGATGACCGAAAACAGCCAGAGTTCAATATCGAGCCTGGCGACCTCGGTGGCCTCATGGCCGAATACCCACACATCCGCGAATGGGTCGAGCAGTTCGAGGCAGAGCACGGCTCCAGGCCTATTTACTATGGCCCTCTGGACAGGGATGCGAAGAGCGTCAGCCCTCGTAACCTGATTTACGCCACAAAGCCTCCTTGCTTCGCACATGTCTACTCCCCTCCTGAGGGAGCCGAAGGAGCAGGGAACACCTTCTGGTTTGGGCTAGAGCCAACAATCACGGAAGAGGAGGACGAAATCAGGGACCGTATCGTGGAAAGGCTCCTCAGAGACGCTCCCCAGAAGGAGCGATTCGACAATGACGAGGAATTCATCGCAATGATTCACGAAATGATGGATGAGATGACCACCACCACTTCATCATCCCTTCTCTCCAATCCAGTTGTGAACCAAGCAAGGGAACTAATAGGCATGGGAGAGGCCCCAATCAAGGTCACACCAGAACAACTCGATCGACTCAAATACGTGGTGGTAAGGGACCTAGTCAACAACGGCCCGCTAGAGACACTTCTAGCCGACGAGATGCTGGAGGATATTCACTCGATCGGGCTGTCTCGGATAAATATGGATCACAAGGTCTTCCCGATGCTAACCTCAAATATCGCATTCAGGGATCAGGAGCTTCTCACCAAGTACCTGAGGTCAATGTCAGAAAGGATAGGTCGGCCAGTATCTGACAGCAAGCCAATCGTCGACGGTGCCCTGCTGGATGGTTCCAGAATCAACATAATCTACAGCGACGATGTCTCTATCCAGGGTTCTTCATTCACGATAAGGAAGTTCGCTGAGGAGACCATATCCATCATCCAGTTGATCAAATGGAAGACACTATCTGCCCAGATGGCCGCGTATATCTGGCTTGGTCTGGAGTCCGGGATGTCCATGCTGGTCTCGGGGGAGACGGCCTCCGGAAAGACCACCACGCTGAACGCGGTACTCCCATTCATAGATCACAATGTCAAGATATACACAGCAGAAGACACTCCTGAGGTCAAGGTGGCTCACACAATATGGCAGAGGCTAATCACCAGGGACTCAAAGAATGAGGACTCAAGAGTGGAGATGTTCGATCTGCTGAAGGCAGCACTAAGATCCAGGCCCCGATACATCATCATAGGGGAGATCAGGGGGGTAGAAGGAGCAATCGCCTTCCAAGCTATGCAGACAGGGCACCCCGTGGTCGGTACCTTCCACGCCTCTAACATCGTCAAGCTAATCCAGAGATTCACAGGAGACCCGATTAACGTCCCAGCCCGATTCTTCGACAACCTGAATTTCGCGATCTTCCAGGAAGTGGTCGAAGCCCCGGGAGGGGGTATAGCCAGGAGGATAACCGGCGTCAGCGAGGTGATTGGATTCGACAAGACCGCTGACGGTATCCTCACCAGGAATATGTTCGAATGGGATCCAGTGGCAGACGAGGTCTACTTTAGAGGGATGTTCCAGTCCGATATGCTGGAGAACAAGATCGCCCCTAGGATGGGATTCCGGAGCAAGCGAGACATCTACGATGAGTTGCAGAGAAGGACAGAGGCCATCCAGAGGATGTGCGACAGAGACCTCACTCACTACGATGACGTTTTCGATTTACTAGACGTGTACTACAAAGAGGGATGGGACAGGTTCGCATCCGCACTGGAGACCTGGACGGGAGTCAATCACTAGGAATGATTCCATATGGAGGACAAGGCCAGCACATGGGAGATCGCCCTCCTCCGTCTGGGAATGCCATTCAGGAACTACCTCCTTTTCTTCGCACTGCCAGTGTCCTTAGTGGGGCTAGTCGCCGGTATTGCAGTCTGGTATACCGTGAGCGATGTCATTACGGGACCATCCGCAGCACTCATGATTCTCTTATTCCCGGCACTGGCCTTTGCCGGCACTCTTGCATATCCAGTGGCACAGGTTTCAGCAGAGGCAATCCAGATAGAGCAAGATATGCACATGTTCATGACGAGGATGGGGATTCTTTCCATGGGAGAGTCGGCCGAGAAGGGGATGTTCGACGTACTGAAGGAGATGGGTGACTACGGAGCACTGGCTCACGAGATCCAAGCGATAGAGACCCTAGTCACCAAATGGCATACCAACCTACCCGAGGCAGCAAGAATAGTCGGAAGACAGAGCCCGTCGGCTATATGGAGCGACTTCCTAGACAGGATGGCCTTCTCCGTGGAAGTGGGGCAACCAATCGGGGAGTTCTTCTCCAGTGAGAACGAGACCTTCGAGCAGGCCTACACCACCATCTACGATGCTAGGCTTGAGCAGTTGGATACTCTGAGGGAGACCTTCGTGTCCCTGACTACAACAGGGCTTCTTCTCCTAGTCGTTTCCGGCCTCCATCTCATACTCTTCCAGACGGGAGCGGAGACATCAAATCCGTTCGAGGTGATAATAAGAGCAAGGTGGGTTCTCCTCACGGGGACACTCTTCGCTTTGCTACAGATTGGAGCATGGTACTTATTCACTCTGGTTATTCCTGACGAGGACCTCTTCGCCAAACACGGATTCAACACAGAACAGGCGATTGACATGCGTAGATCGTGGATTTTCGCGGGCATACTCGGTACGATAATGGTATTACTCATCTCCACAGTCTTAATTGTCTACGGGACGGATATCCTGTTCGAACAGTGGAACTACTTCGGGCTTCTGGTGATTGCTGCTATGATGTCGCCACTGCTCGCACCGGCCCTACTAACCCTCCAGGAGGAGGCAAGGGTGAGAAGGAGGGATGACGCTTTCCCAGAGTTCATTCGAGCCTTCGGAGGAACTGCACAGGCCAGGGCCCAGGAACCCAGTGCCATGGTAAAGGCGCTGTCAGGTATCGATTTCGGAGCCCTAGACGACTCAATCTCCAATCTTGAGAAGAGGCTGTCCATGAGGATAGACAGCGACTACTCTTGGGATTGGTTCGCAGCCGACAACAATTCAATGCTCGTATCCAGGTTCACGAGGGTTTTCATCGAGGGATCTTCTTCCACCGGTGAGGCTGGTCTGGTTGGAGACATGGTCTCTCAGAGTACGACTAGTTTGTTAGGGCTCAGGCAGAGGAGGCAGATTTCAGCCAACGTGATGAGGAGCGTCTCCTACGGTCTCCTAATTGCAATGATTATCGCTCTCAACATCACTACATCGATTATTGCCGGTCTAGGTGAGACGATAGCTTCGGTGGCTCAAGGACTAGTCGATGGAGCGGGTGAGGTCGGTACCGCGGCCGGAGGCGTAGACGTTGCGTTACCGGCTTTGGCCGAGACAGGAGGGATTGAACAGAATATCCGGGTCTTCCAATACATGGGATCTTTCCTAATCGTCATCTCAATTGTCATTCTTGGTCTCATCACCGCTAGAATCAGAGGGGGCGGGACCACACTGGTCCTCGGACAGATGATTCAGATGATGTGGGTGGCAGGTCTTGCGAACTTCTTCAGCGCATGGATCCTAGACCAGTCCGTGGGCCTTTTCCAGACAGGAGCATAGCGACAGCGCAGAAGACTTGATGCCATTCGCCATTTGTCAACAGTCGTGGCCGACCCTCTCCTGTCCACTCTGAGAATCTCGACCCTAACTATCATCATGGCCATTGCAGCACGCTCAGACTTGGATACATTATCAGTCAGGAACAGTCACTGGGTCAGATGGTCTGTCCCAGTTGTACTCATCCTCTTGGTGGAGATAGTATCCGAGGACATGGGTATAGCCAACCTATGCATGGTATTCTCGTTGGTTACAGTCTTTTCTTTCTGCTTCTCTGACCCACCGGATCCACGAGATTTCAGGGATTGGAATCAAAACCAGGCTCTCCTATCGGTGGTGTATGCGCTGGGTTTAGTTGGATTCGTGTACGGAGCGAACGTCTACTCGGATACGAATTTCGTTGATTTGGTTCTGGGCGATGAATCAAAGGAAACGACTCTCTGGTGGAGTATGAACGGTGCTTTCCTGACCTCAGCGATTTTCTATGGCTCATGGAGGATAGGCCTAATTCAAGGAGGAGCGGATGTAAAGGCGCTGATTCTCGTCACTCTGGTATTTCCCTCGTGGGCATTCGTGCCAGATCAGATGTACCCTCTGGTAGAAGACCCACTATTCCGAATGCCCCCGTCAATGGTACTCTTCATATGGGCCGCTGCTGCATTTCTGATTGCACCACCCATAATCTTCATTCAAAACACCGCGAGGGGCAATATTTCTTCACTATCAGATCTTAAGATGGCGTGGCACGCCACGAAGAGAAGAATCTCCGATCTCAAGGAAGCCCCAGATTCTGAATCATACCAATCTTGGATTCTGACTGAGGCCATAGAGAAAAACGGAGAGATGAATCCGGTAGATCGGATATTCCCCTCTAGGAGATTATCAAATGCCCATGACAGGGACAAGCAGTTCGAGCTTCTCGAGGAATTGGGCTTGGACAGTGTCTGGATAACTACCAAACATCCATTTCTAGTCTACCTCTTTCTGGCAATACTACCAATGCTCCTCCTTGGAGACCCTCTGTCATACCTGATTAGATGAAGTCCTCAAGGGTCATCACGGTAACCTTGTCATTGTTGAACAACGATTCCACGCTGGAAGACATCCACCCAACTCTGTGCTTTGTGTAGTCATCTATCCCGAATTCACTCATGATGTCCTCCGTTATCTGGATGTACTTCCTAACAGCGCCCTCAGAGACAGTCAGTACGACGTTCCCTCCGCAACCCGAATCTAACTCTCCACCCGAGAATCCACCAGATGCCGGCTTATTCTTGATGCACTTCCCCGCTAGAGGCATCCTCCGGTATGACTCGCCGCACTTCACACACCTTATTTTCTGCCTAGTATATGCCATCAGGTTTCCCCTCATGTCCGGTAGGAAGTGCGATTCGATCACCTGCTTAGCGACTCTATCTGCAGCAACTGGGCGTAGAACCTTGCCCAGACTCAGTTGACTGTCTAACTTGTCCTTCATTGTGACTAGCGTCTTGTATGAGGAATTCTCCGGACCTGCGTCCAACGGTCCGGAATCATGAGTCCACCCGTAGCCTCTAATCTCACCAATCATGCCAAGACGGTCCTCTACAATGTCCATCAGACCTCTGACATCCTTTGGATGTGGCTGGTCTAGAGTAGACTCGAAGAAATCTCTACTGTAGAACCAGGCGCAATCCACGTTCAAGGCCTCCTTGTCGATCTCACTGGGATTAAGACGAGTCGTAAGAACGAGGGGGGCATCCATCCTACCTCCCCTGTTTGCAGGCAGGATGGTCTGTGTAAAATTCAGTAGACCATCCATCAGCATCATTATGCTATCCTCGTCCCCATCGCAGTTACGCCTTTTCGCAGCATGAAATAGCGGGTGAGCGTAGCCTGCTGACGCGTCAGTCCACCCAATTATTCGGCACGCTACACCTCCTGAGGTATGGGGCGCAAGCCCAATCGCGATATGCCCAACAATGTCTTCTAGGCTCTTAGCCATGTAGAATGGTGGCATTTCGTAGAATCTAACCAAAAGATCATCCACAAAAGAGCACGTTGAAAGTAGATGAGTGGAGGCCAACCTGGAAGGAATGAAGTCCTGGGGGAGCAGCTCCAGTAGTTGTTTGTCGTCTTTCAGAGGCTCCCCATCGTGATCGTGGGTATATCCCAATTCAACAAGCCTCTTCCACGACGTGCCAATCTCTGACGGCCTGAAGTGAGTAACTGGGACGTCACTCATATCGAACCTAGCTGTTCCATCTCTGAAAACAGACAAACCATGTAATCCTCGTAGTATCCCTTTCTCGATTTGCTCGGGAGCCTGGTCCTTTGAGACCAATCCCTTCACTGCCTTGATTTTGCTAGGAATCCTATCCAAGCCAAGCTTCCTCCTCTTTACTTCCAGAATAGATCCAAGGTTTACTGCGGTAATTTCTCCCTTCCTATTACCTCTCCTATTTCTTGAAGGGCCCGCCAAGGTCCTGCCTCCGCATTCTATGGGTTCCTTGGGGTCAGGTCGGTGATGACAACTTACGTGGGGAGTCTCCTTTCCGCATTTTTGACAAATCCTCGGACCAACCGTTACTCTGATAGCCCCTCTCGAGGATGCTTCTGAAACCAACCTCTGTGGTCCACCATTCTCTCCGATCGGGAAGAGCGAGTGAACCATCGGACTCATTTCCCTAACACCGGACTTTTCCGGTCTACCCATTCTCGCCCCGATTCTACAGGGGACCGAGTCTTCCCACCTAGGAAGCTCTGAGACCTTTCGAACCAAACTAAGAGACCTCTCAACCAGGTAGTCGTCAACGGTTCTCTTCTCCCTTCCTTCCATTTTTTTGGAATTCAATACTTCTGAAATCTTTCCTACTGTCTGCGAAACCAGTGAATCAATCCCCCTTCTGACTATTACTCTCCCGTTGGCTTCTCTAAGACCCAAACCATCTAGCAGACCCTCCCAATATAGAGGAATAACGATATCAGAACCCTCATGATGATGAACAAGCCCTAGAGTCATCAATGATGATTTCACTAATCCATGACGGTAAACGTCTGTCCAACGTGGCCACTCCCCAAGAATCGGATTTGCAACTCCAATTGAATCCTTATCGTAGGAGTATGGCCAACCCTCCACCGATTCCTCTATCCTCAGGGAAGAACCCTCGATTTTTCCATTAGAAACAATTTCACCAGCTAAAGGAGGTAGGAATTGGATTGGCAAATCTGACCACCAGAGGTTCCATGGAGGAGGGACAGCAGTTCCAAAGCTCTCACATATCTCTTTGACCATATCCCAAGATAGGTCTAAATTTTTGAGATAGGAAATCCAACCCCTCTTCCTGATCGCTCTTTCTAATCTAGATTCTCCTCCACGGTTAATTGCTCCATTGAATGGCATTCCAGGTGGTAATTTCCCTACTTTTACTCCGATTATCTCAGCAAAAGACTCGATCTTCTCATGGGAGTCAAGAGAATCTGCAAGGTCAATTGACCACCAATCTACAGAATAGGAAGACGGAGACAGAGATTTGTTATTTTCCAGAAATTCCCCATATCCAAGTAGAATTTCTCCAGCATCCCATATCGAGAACAATTCACCTTCGCACCTCTTCCACTCCTCCTGACTCCCGACTCTGACGAATTCCCCGTTGCGCAGTAGAACGGTTGGACCGTCGATGTCCACACATGGTGTAACTGCACAGGCCTTCCCGGGCCCCTCGATCTTCATCTGGGTCCCTACTGAAAGGAATCCTCCTAATGCTTCCATTGTAATCGGATTTAGACCAGCCGCCGCAAGTCCAGTAGCTCTACTCCTACCATATCTTAGCCTAAAGCCCCCGGGTTCTCGCGGCTCTCCGAAAACAGGTCTGCCCGCAATCACATCTTCCATGTATCGTCCTTCTTTTTCCAGAACCCTACTCTTCAATTCGGCATTTTTCGACTTTCCATCCTTCTTCTTATCAGCGAATTTGGCAATGAAATCCCACCCCGGAACCCTCAACCTCTCAGTGTGACTGCGAATCTTCGGAGCCTTTAGGCATAGGCCCTCTGCGATAACTAGCATCACTCCTCCCCTTACTCTGGTTCTGAAAGAACCGTTGTCATTCACTATGTTCCGAACTTCCTTGTAACCCGCACACTCCATTCTCTCGGTCTCTTCGCCGTTGATCATTACCGGGCACTCGTTGACAATCAGGTCTGTCTCTTCTGGTTCTGGTTTAAACTGGAGATTAGCACGATAAAGCCCAAACTCCTCTTTCACCCTCTCTACTTCGGGAACAGTTGGGACGTATCTGCCCACTCCTATCTCCCTTCTCAGGATGTCACCAATCAGTACACCTAGAGCCTGAGCAGTACCCCCTGCAGCCCTGATGGGGCCGCAGAAATCGATTGAAAGAAACTCAGAGCCATCCGAGTTGCTCATTATTCTGACTTCCCCTATACCATCCAATGGGGCCACTAGGACAGCCTCAGTGAGGACCGCCAAACCCACTCTTAGTCCAGAATCAATAGCTCTCCTTCTGTCACCAGTTGCAGCATGCATCTCCTTCGTAACATGAATCGCGATCATGATTGCAGCACTTTCCCTGTCGTGCTTCTGTAGCAGCTCCCTAAGATATCCCTCAATTTTTAGCGGCTGCTTAACCCTCTTATCCGGATCAACATAGAGGTACGGGTCTTCAAGGAGCTTCTCGGTTCTACTAGCCAAATCCGACGCTCTAGGTATCTCAACCGACTCAGAAAAATCCAGACCCTTCTTTTTTGCCTCCTCTGCGATTGTGTACGCTTTCTCTATTTCCTTATCCAGAGATTCGTAATAATCCAAACGCTCAATCTCGAGCCTCTTTACATCTATTTCCTCGGCTCTGATGTTTCTAGACATGCCTTCCCCTCGCAGCAGCATTACCCACTCCGAAGAGACCGTCCAAGAACATTCACCGTCATCTTGCTCTAAATTCACCTCAACGAAGGCAATCTTCATCACATTACGTCTAGGCCAGGTCAGGTAGAATGACCTCAACATCAGTGGAACAGGCTCGAGAAATACTAATTGACAGAATACGCGATCTTGCCTATCTTTTCTCTGATGAAGAGGGCTTCACTTTAGCCAGTGGAAGAAAGAGTATGCACTTTTTTGACATGAAACCAGTCATGATGGACCCGGAATGCGCTCATCTCCTTGGAGTCCTAATTCATGATCAAATCAAGAAGATCGGGGGGGTAAATGCAGTTGGAGGCCTCGAATTAGGGGCTGTACCATTAACAGGAATTACAATCGCTAAGGCAGAAAAGGGATCCTCATTGAGAGGCTTTATTGTTAGGAAGGAACCAAAGGGCAGGGGTGGAAGAAAGACAGGAAACCCTCCCGGGATAGAAGGATCTAGTTTACAGCCAGGGAACAGAGTAGTTCTCCTCGAGGACGTTACAACTACCGGGGGCTCAGCTTTGAAGGCGGCAAGAACCCTCAAACAGATGGGTTGTGATGTAGTCTGTTGTATAACTATACTAGATAGGCAAGAGGGAGGATTGGAAGCCTTCGAGGAGGCCGGAATAAACTTAATTCCCCTCACCCTCAAGTCAGATATTGCGAGTTGAAGAGATGGGACAGCACAATATTGATCCAGAAAATCTGCCATACCACCCATCTGAACTTGAGAGAAAGGAGTATATTGGAATCGGAGAATTTCTTTCTGTGGATATGAGAACCGGAATAATTGATGATGTTCAGGAATTCCCAGAGATGAGAAAGCCATCTTACAAGATCAGAGTTGATTTTGGACCAATAGTTGGAAGGCTATGGAGCTCAGCTCAGATTACCAATTACTCCCGTTCGCAGTTAATTGGAAGGATGGTAGTAGCGGCTATTAATCTAGGAGAGAAGACACTACCCACGGGCTTCGTCTCCCAATTCCTGGTCTTGGGTGCCCTAGATGCGGATGGGACAGTCAGACTGTTGGAGGTCCCAGAAGGAACTCTGCCGGGCTCAACAGTCGCATAACTGCAATACAATACCATATTGAACCTGTTTTTCTACTTATACAATATGACATACGTGAGGATGACAACAAGTGCGGGAGAGATAGACATTCAATTGTACACAGAGGAATGCCCAGAGACAACAAACAACTTCCTGAAACTAGTAGATGATGGCTTTTATGATGGTCTTCACTTCCACAGAGTTATCAAAGATTTCATGATCCAAGGAGGATGCCCCCATTCAAGAGACGCAAACAATGGGAGAGCCGGTACCGGAGGTCCCGGCTGGAAGATACCCTGTGAGGCATCTGCGTTATCGAAGAAACACGACAAGCCTGGGATATTCTCTATGGCAAATGCAGGACGAGATACGGGGGGTTCCCAGTTCTTTCTTACCACTGTACCCACTCCATGGCTCGATGGAAACCACGCCGTATTCGGCGAGGTATCTAAGGGGATGGAAGTAGTTAGAAAGATTGAGTCCACAGAGACTCGTCCCGGAGATAGACCGGTGTTACCTCAGAAGATAATCAGTGTAGAGAGAGTATGATGATCGGACTACGGTAAATATATTTATTAATAAGTTATTAATACAATTAACATGGCCAAGCACCGTGTTGGTGATCGTAGAATAATTTCAGTCAGTATTCCTGAAGATATTGCTAGAAGATTGGACGCTAGGGTTGGTAAGGGCAGAGGAGAAGGCAGATCTGCCACTATTTCCAAGATGATTGAAAGCTCTCTTTCTGGATCCAATATCAGTAAGCCCACCTTTGAAGAGAAAGAGTCTCGAAAGCCGAATAAGACCAATCTCAAAGTAAGGGTTGAGACTGATACAATGGGAGAGATAGAAGTTCCTGCTGATAGATACTATGGGGCACAGACAGCAAGGTCTCTGATCCACTTCGATATAGGAGAAGATAGAATGCCTAGATCCGTGATTCGCGCATTCGGAATCCTAAAGCAGGCGGCAGCAGAGACAAATGTCAAGCTCGGAGTCCTGGAAGACGACATTGGAAAACTGATTTCGGAAACATGTGAAGAGGTGATTTCTGGGGATCTAGACTCCCATTTCCCCCTAAGGATTTGGCAGACTGGCTCTGGGACTCAGACGAACATGAATGCAAACGAGGTTGTTGCGAATAGGGCAATTGAGAAATCTGGAGGAAAGATGGGCAGTAAATCTCCGGTACACCCTAATGATCATGTAAATCGCGCGCAGTCTAGTAATGATACGTTTCCAACTGCAATGCACATTGCTGCAGCCGAGGAAATACAACATCGACTAATTCCATCAGTACTGAAACTTCGACATTCTCTGGCGGAGAAGGAGGAAGAGTTCTCAAACATAGTCAAAATCGGTAGAACCCACCTCATGGATGCCGTTCCGCTAACACTTGGACAGGAGTTTGGTGCTTACGTGTCGATGTTGGATGCCGACTTGATTAGAATTCAAACGGCTCTGAACGATTTGTACGAACTAGCACTAGGAGGGACTGCAGTTGGAACCGGCCTCAATACTCATCCCGATTTCGCAGAAATAGTCGCTGGTAAGATTTCAAAAAAGACAGGTCTACCCTTCATTAGTGCAGAGAATAAGTTTGCACAACTAGCAGCTCACGATGCTATCGTAGCAGCTTCCGGCGCTTTGAACACACTTTCAGCCTCGTTGATGAAGATAGCCAATGATGTGAGATGGCTTGGATCCGGACCTCGATGCGGTTTTGGAGAACTCTCTCTTCCCGCGAACGAACCTGGGTCTAGTATAATGCCCGGCAAGGTCAATCCAACACAGTCTGAGGCCATGACTATGGTCTGTTGCCAAGTAATGGGGAACCACGTTGCTATCACTATCGGTGGAAGTCAGGGAAACTTCGAACTGAACGTCTTCAAGCCGTTGATGATCCATAATCTCCTGCATAGCATAAGGCTGCTTTCAGATAGCTGTGTATCTTTCTCTGAAAATTGCATGTCCGGACTTAGCGCGAACGAAGCAAAGATTGCCGAGCACCTCGAGAACTCATTGATGTTAGTCACCGCCCTGAATCCACACATCGGATACGACAATGCAGCTAAGATCGCCAAGAATGCCCATGAGAAAGGACTTACTCTCAGACAAAGCGCTCTCCAACTGGACCTGGTGAATGAGCAGCAGTTCGAAGAATGGGTCAGACCTGGTGATATGACTGGTCCAATCGAATAAGTATTGGCTCCACTAGTCTTCAGAAAATTTCAGGGCCGATTTTAGGTGGGAGCAACAGGGGGTTCAGCACATGGGGGAGCTTCCCCCCCTGTTAACTCCGCAGGGTCCGGGTGTCCCCCGGGCCCGAAGGCCCGGGTTTCCCCGGGTAGAAGACTCCGGAACTTCATGCTCTTCCTTTGTCATTTTCCGACTCGTGACAGATCTCCCTTTCACTCGCCGCGTCCGCTTCTGGTAATTCGTCTCCGCTTTTCCTTTCACGTCTCGATACTGGCTTCTCCACGGGTCTCCCCGCCCTTGTTGCCCGGTGTTTCCCTCGGTTTACTTCCCCTTCCTTGCGTCCGGTTATCTCTGCCTCGTTCCCCACCTACATGACCCAGGTTCATTCTCTTCCCCCTACGCATGTGTATCTCTTCAGCTCCTAGCTCGCTCTCCCTTTCGTTACCTCCAGTTTGTCCGAATTATTCGCCGCGGCCTTTGCGTCCACAGACGCTCCAGCCATTCCCCGATTTCCTTTCGGATTTCGGTTCTACCGCCCCGGTTTCGAGGCTCGGTTTTTGTGGCCCGCGAGTCGCGCCGAAGCGCCCTCACACCACTCCCCCGGAGCGGCAAAGAACACAGGGTAATGGGTGGCACATAAACATTTCGTCTATATTAGAGCAGTACACTGGAAATGGTGGTCTTTTGGGCTGTTTTTCCACTGCAAATTAGGCCCCTCGCAGTGCACGTATTTTCTTTCTAAGCTCCGATTCTCTTTCAGATTCGATATCTCTTTTTGGAAGCCTTCCGAAACGACGCCGGAGAACCTCCTTCTCGATTACATGAATGCATCCGCTAATATCTCCAAAGCAAATCGTATGCTCAGTAGCGAAACAGACTACTATCCTAGATTCGTGAGAGAGCTCGAGCTGCAGATTCCCAATTGAAGAATCGACTAGGAAAACTCCTCCTTTACCGTCCCAACAAGAGTACCATATGCCTGCAACATCGTCCAATGAAGGACCGAACGAAACTACATCAATGGAACCCATAGACTCTATTTTCCAAGATCCTAGGGATTCGCCGGTTGAAACGACTCCAGAATCGAGCCCTACAACCCAACTGGTCCCGCAATCCACCGCGCGGATAGCAGAGTCTCCTACGCTAACGGTAGAGCAGACTTCTCCACGTATCTCTGTCACCGATCCATTGCTATGCCCGAAAACCACCCCACCTCCATCTAATTTACATCCAGCAGTTATCGGCTTATTTTCTTCCAACTCAAGATATTCAATTCCTGTTTCGGATGCAATGGCATATCCGCACTTAGGCCTACTTAGTCCCATGATTGCTTGTCCTTGAAAATCAGATAGAGACCAGGCTCTCCCTATCGTGTCACCCCTCCACCTGACTTTTCCGGAATAGTCAATTTTCCATACTGAACCCTCTGAATAGTCCTGAATCTCGAAGTTGTAAACAGACGAAGTCACCCAAACGCACTCTGATGACACTCTAACAAGATCGCTCGAACCCTCCAGTTTCACGCACCAAGCCTCATCTCCGGAGGACAACACAATTGCATGAACTCTATCTGACTCTGTGAAGAACAGGAAATCTTTGTTGGAATCCGCACTGGAACAAGGACCCTCGAACTTGGATCTCCACATCTCTTTACCGCTGTCCAAATCCCAGCAAGCAACCTCTCCTGATTTGGAACCCGATACCAGTAATTCCCCTGAGACTCTGAGGAAGGCACACTCCCCCCCAATCTCCCTGACTAGGGAGGAGTAGTCAGTCAGACTGGACACTGTCATGTGGACCCCAACTCTTCTAAGCACTAACTCCGTAAAGCCTCTCAATCTTTGAGCCAAGATATCTTATGAAAGCATCAGGGGAAGGGTCACTACCAGTTGCTTCCTTGATTAGCTCCGCTGGCTCCAGCACGCTCCCCTTTGAGTGGACATTATCCCTCATCCATTTGAGTAGTGGGGAGAAGTCCCCCTCCCTAATCTGAGTATCGTGTTCTGGGAGATCTTTTCTGGCTGACTCGAGCAGTTGAGCGGCGTACAGATTCCCGAGAGTGTAAGTTGGGAAGTAGCCGATTGCACCCATTGACCAGTGAATATCCTGAAGCACCCCCAGTGTACGGTTAGGAGCTCTAATTCCCAAGTATTCATGGTACATTTCGTCCCAAGCATCAGGAAGATCATCTACATCTATTTCGCCAGCAATTAGTTGCTTTTCGATCTCGTACCTGATCATGATGTGTAGATTATATGTGGCCTCGTCAGCATCAACCCTGATTAACCCAGGCTTCACCAAATTAACTGCCTGCCATAGTTGCTCTGCGCTGACTCCGTCCATATTTTCTGGGAAGAACTTCCTCCACAACGGGATGGACCATTCACAAAATTCCCTGGATCTCCCTACCTGATTCTCCCAGAGGCGACTTTGACTCTCGTGAATCCCAAGACCGTTTGCCTTTCCTGCTGGTTGGAAGTCCAAATCCCTAGGTCTACCCTGTTCGTAAGTGCCGTGACCTGTTTCATGCATTGAACCAAAAAGCGATCCGAACGGCTCCTCTTCACTATAGCGAGTTGTCCACCTCACATCATCGGGATTAGGTCCCCCACAGAAAGGGTGAGTGGACAGATCCCTCCTTCCTGCCTCGAAGTCGAAACCTATTGCCTCAGAGACACTTTGGCTCAACTCTTCTTGTGCTTTCCGACTCCATGTGCTCTCTGTAACCCATGATAGATCCGGACCTTCGTCCCTTTCCACTACTTCCTTGATCAGAGGTGCCACATTTTCTCTAAGCCCCGAGAACAGGGGGTCGAGTCTTTCCACAGTTAGACCGCTTTCGTAAAGATCGAGCAGCGCATCGTATCTCAGACCATCATATCCGAAGAAATCGGCCTTCATCCTTGCATGACTAATCGCTATTTCGAGGTCATCACGGAAAATCGAGAAATCGTCCTTCTCCCTCGCCTCAGTCCAAGAAATCAGAGCCTTGGAACGATGCTTCGCCATCTCTTCAACGAACTCTGTAGGCAATTTCGTTGCTCTGTCAAAAGCCTCCCTCGCAAGCCTGATATTCGCCGATGTAACTGCATCCAAATCATCACTGGATTCAATCTCATCCAATATTTCCCCTATTCTTTCATCAGTTAGCCTCTCGTGTCCAGTCTTCGAAATCCAAGCAAGTTGCTCTGCCCTCAGAGGAGCCGCTTTCGGAGGCATCAGCACCTCCTGATCCCAACTCAATAGGCTCCCTATCTGTCTAATCAAGTCGATATCTTTCAGCCTCGATAGTAATTCTTCGTACGCACTCACGTCTACTCGAGTCAGGACACAGACACATATGTTGCGGCCGAAAAAACTCTATTCAAAAACGAGTATTGATAGCACTCGCCACAATCACGAAAATGAAGGATACATGCCAACCAGCCAACTAGTCGAAGCCCTAAACCAAGCTTTGTCTTGGGAACTGAGAGCCATAGCAATGTATGCTCACTATTCCGCATACGTGTCAGGAATTCATAGGCTCCACCTATCAGCCCACTTCAGCAATGAAGTCAACGAATCTGTGATGCACGCTGCCACAGTTCGCTCCGCTATCGTAAAACTGGATGGAACTGCCATAACCGAGAGAGACCCATCTCCGATAGTTCATACTTCAAATTACAGGGAAATACTCGAAGAGGCGTACCAAACAGAAAAGGCAGCGGCGGAAATTTATGGCGGGATTTTGCCACTGGTAGAGGAACTCGGAGACTCGGAGCTTTATGACTCCCTAGAAGTGGTCTACTTCGACGAACAACGCTCAGTAGAAGAACTTAGGATGATGATGAAGGAATAGCCCGAAACACCCTGACATTAACCCCTAATATTCATGCAGACTCGCCCAACCGTGCAATTAGTGGGCCGATATCGAATCCATCGAACCTATCTAGCGGTCTTACTCTTGCTGGCACCAGTATTTTCGGGATGCATGGGAGACGGTTCTACCGAATCTATGGAGGTCGAAGAAGAACACTGGCTACCTAGAGTGGAAGATCGTTCGAACCTGATTTACAAAGACGATGATGTATTCAGTAGAGTATCAATTAATGGATCATACCCCATCGATACCGTAAGATCGATTTTTGTCCCAGTTCCTGAAATTACTGTTTCAGACGGCGGTGCTGGAGCATTAGGAGGGGCCGAAGTCCACCTAGGCCTCTGGCTTCCAGTCATAGAAGGATGTGATATGGATTCTTCAGAGATCCAAGAAGATTGCAGGGTGCCAATCATCACCGAAATAGGACCATACTATGATGATGGCGACGTAGACGCATTAACTCCTGCAGAAAGACTCGGGAGGTTCCTAATTGAGAATTTTGTACCTCATGGTTTCGGAGTAGCACAGGTTAGCGTTTTCGGAACCGGGGAATCTAATCATTGCATGGACCTCATGGGTCTCGATGAACAGTTGGGCATCAATGCAGCCGTCGAGTACCTTGGCAAGGCACCATTTTCAAATGGAAAGGTTGCCGCAATTGGCAAATCATACGATGGCTCAACACCATGGGAAGCGGCTGCGATGGGTTCGCCTCATCTAAAGACGATAGTCCCAATGTCAGGTCTTATTGGTATGCATGATTTAATGTGGAGAAATGGAAGTATGGAGGCAAGAGGAGCGATAATGCACAATGGGGTGTATGGAAGCTTCGGCCTCGATGGTAATCTAGAAGACGCACAGAATGCATGTGAAGGATACATGGAAGGATACTACGCGGGCGTTGGAGCCTACCTTACCGGGGATAACCTCGCTTGGTTAGGAAGCGATTACTGGGTGGAAAGACACTTCCTAACTAGGGCAATTCAGAACTATAACGGCTCTATCTACATCATTCATGGAATGCAAGATTGGAATGTAGACCCACATATGGCATTTCCCGTGCACAATATGATGATTGATGCAGGATTCGAAGTCAAGGGGCTATACGGTCAATGGGGTCACGACTATCCCGATAGAAGATCAGGACATGAGAATCTGAATGCTGGCAGGGGGGCAGAGGCTTTCCCCTACACACTAAGATGGGACTGGGCAGATGACCTCCTTGAGTGGTTCAACTTCTACCTGATGGACAAGGGTCCACAACCTAGACTGATAGCCGAAGTTCAGGACAATATGGGAGGTTGGCGTGTTGAGACTTCATATCCTCCTGATGATATGCACTGGATAGATATGGATATGGACTACTGCTCGATTATTGGAGGTAGTGATACTATCACTACAACCTCCAGTCTTACGGTAGAATGCCCAGAATTCGAGGAAGAAACCAGGATTGTAGGGACGCCAACCTTCCATGTTGAAGCTACAATTTCTCAACTTTCCACTAGCGGTCACTTATTCGTTGAGATGGTTCAATCAAGTAATGGCATGCACCTTGGTCATGCTGTCATGGACTTGCGATTTCATAATGGAGGTAAAGATGGAGAGGTACTCTCACCGGGCTCTACAGTGATTGCTAAAATGGAGTTCTTCGGAATGGATGTAATTATCCCAGAGGGAGATGGAATACAGCTAATACTTTCTCAGACAGGCGAAGACTACATTCCTAGCCCGATCTCAATGATGCCAGTTTCAGTAAGCATGGGAGTAGGAAGCATACTGAGCCTTTCTTCGGTTGTTAGAGACTGCAATCAACTGTTTTTACCCCCCATGCAATCAGAATATCCGTTTTGTGTCGTTGAAATCGACTGAATTGCAAGTACCTAACCTTGATGCTACATTCCCCTACCGTCAATTCCGTGGCACGCCGTAATTCAAGCCCCAACATCCCGGTTCCTGATAGGATAATTCTACATCTCTGGGAACAGGACTTCCAAGCAGACCACTTCATAGTCACCTCAGATGTTACTCGTTCTGGGATAGCAGAATCCTGCGCTTTGCATCCTCCAAATGTCTCTCGAGCGATGAGGCAACTAAACTCACAGGGACTTATTTCGCAACATAGCAGACCAGTCAGAGGAGACAACCGAAGACATAAGACATGGCAACTTACCGATGAAGGGAGGGAAACCGCAAGAGAGAAGATTTCCGAACTTCGTTCCGTTTTAGTACTGATTAGATCGAAAGAGGGAGAGGTACTAGAAATACGAGCAGATGAGGCTGCGAACAAACTCCGGGCCGGCCTAAGTCTATTGCAGATTTTGATGCATGCACAACATGAGGGAGTACTAAATTTCGGGGATATCCGTTTTGGGGCCCTCGTGGCCGGAGGCACTGCAGAACCAAAACCAGGATCGATTTCACTCCTAACTGGTGCTCATTCAACATACAATACCGCTCCACCAAAGACCCGCACAGTTCATGGAAGAAAGGAAGAAATTACAGGTCTTGATAACTGGTATCAGTCAGGAAAACCACTCCTAGCTCTTTCTGGGATAGCCGGGTGTGGTAAGACCACTCTAGTCTCTCACTGGGTTTCAGGGTTAATGGCCAACTCTAGCGAAATTAATATGATGTACTATCCATGTCAACCTTGGGATTCCTCCTTGGGTATCGCAACCAGTCTCCTACATCGAATAGGCATCAGAGATGAATCCGAAGATCCTTACAATGTCCTAGACACCCTTCCCTACAAGCCAGCAGCTAGATTAGAAATCGACTCCTTCAGACGCCGTCTAACTGCCCACCTTCTAGATGAGGACTCATTGATTGATCAAAATCATGGAATCGAAACCATGGTAATTCTAGATGACGTTCACAATATTGGTAGTCAAGGAGACCATCTCTTCGGGGCATTTCTTCAGATAGCCGAAAACACCAATCTGAGATTATTGATGATCTCCCGAACGAATTTGGCATTCTACGATCGTAGATACGTACATACCTTGGATAAGGTATCAGAAATGGCCCTATCAGGATTGAAACAAGAGGAGATAGAATCATGGATAGAACAAATCAACATACCCGAGAACGTTCATGCCTCTGAGATCCACAGAGTTACAGGGGGGCATCCACTAGCCGTAGAATTGCTCGAGATGTACGGGCAGACAATGCATGAAGACTGGCTCAGATTCCTGGATGAAGAGATTCTCAATGTGCTTCCAAAACCACACAGGGAAGTCCTATCCATTTTGGCTACTTCTGATAGGCCAGTACCATGGGAAAAACTAGCCAAGGCCTCTGGAGTAGATGGAAACCCTCCCGAACAACTAATCGAGAGGGGTTTGATGTTAGAATTAGAAGACGGGATGTGGTTACACGAAGCTCTACGAGCCAGGCTATTGAGAGAAGTTGGAAAACCCTTCCAAGAAAGATTGAACAGGCTGAATAGAAATCAAAACTAGGAACTCATATGCCTATCTAGCCACGAGTCCATACTTTGCTTTGGCACTGCACCGGTCATCCTGTCGACCACCTCCCCGTTCCTGAATAGAATCAGGGCTGGTATCCCTCTGATTCCAAATCTTCCGGAGGTAAGTGGGTTAACATCAGTATTCACCTTCGCGATAGTAATCTCTCTCTCATCTGCAATCTGTGACAGAACTGGCCCCACCATCCTACAGGGTCCACACCATGGAGCCCAGAAATCTGCAAGCACCCACTCGTCACTCTTAGTCATCACGTCAAAGTCTGCATCACCAGTATCAACAACCTTGCCCATTGATTTACCTAATCAATTGCATCCTATCAACATGTGTGTTGGAGTTGAGACATTCTTAGAAGGTATTGAGAACCATCCCCCCTTCCCAATTGACAGGAAATATGCAGATCACACCTAGTATCCTCACAGCAGACTTCTGCAGACTAGGCGAAACTCTGGATGAAGCCATAGATGCTGGAATAGATTGGTTACACATGGACGTAATGGACGGCAATTGGGTCGTAAACAGGACAATCACGTTTGGACCAGCACTAATCAGGTCAGTAAGGGAAAGAGTGGGGCCGGACGTTTTCATCGACTGTCATCTGATGATCAACAATGCAGAAGAGACATGGGAGCAATATGCAGATGCAGGAGTAAACATGGTAATCGCTCATATTGAGGCTGTAGAAGACTTTCCGGGGTTAGTCTCAAATCTCCACAATTCCAGTATCCTATCCGGTTGTGTTCTAAACCCTGACACTCCTGTAGAGGACGCCCTGCCTATCCTGAAAGATCTAGACCTAGTTCTAGTCATGTCCGTAATCCCAGGAAAGGGAGGCCAGTCTTTCATCCCAGAAGTAGAGGAAAAGGTAAGGATTCTACGTAAAGAAATAGATATGCAGATTGAAAATGGCGGAAGGAAAACGAAACTGATGATCGACGGCGGGATCAAGTATCATAATGCGAAACTAGTTGCAGACTGGGGAGTCGATGTCGCAGTGGTCGGATCAGGACTGATTAACAATAAGGGAACCATATCTGAGAATTTAGAATCGATAACCAGTGCCATGGAAACTTAGTTTAATATCGGAATGCCTTCTTTCATTGTCATGGTAACCTCCGATTGGGTGACGAAGGAGATTCTCAAGATTGTTCCAGAAGCCGAGGTAGAAGTATCCGATTTACATGGAACAGGCGACCACTTCCATGTGAGAGTTATTTCCCAGAGCTTTGAGGGTATGATGCCTCTTCAAAGACAGAAGCCAATTCTCAACCATTTCAAACCGTTTATCTCCGACAATACCGTGCATGCTCTAGATCTAAAATGTATGACTCCAAAGCAAGCACAGAAGAATTCAAAGACAGCTTTCGACCCACATGGTCAAGAGACAGAGTTCTTTGGCGTCCACATCAGGAGACCAAATAAGGAGTGATTGAAATGAGTTTTGACTGGACACCAGAAGAGCTGCAAAAAGTTGTTGATGAGAATAAAATTGTGATTTTTATGAAGGGCACACCCGACCAACCACAATGTGGATTCTCAGCACGGGGAGCCCAAGTTATCAGCATGGTAGCAAACGAACTTGGGATGGAGACATTTGCTAGTGTCAACGTCCTTTCGGATCCTAGAGCAAGACCAGCTCTGAAGGAGTGGTCAGATTTCCCCACCATTCCTCAAGTCTTCATCAATGGAGAATTGATTGGAGGGTCCGATATCGCCCTAGAGCTGTATGAATCAGGCGATCTTCAGGACATGCTCAACGACAAAAGTAATCGATCAGAGTGAGGGGTGCCGATGACGGCGCCGGCAGATGACCGGCGCATTATGCTGATAGCCCTTGCAGGCGCTTCCCTAATTTCGTTTGCACCACTGCTCTACATACAATCCGAAACAACTCCGATCACCGGGGCCTTCTTCAGAATGGTTTACGCAATCCCAATTCTATTCATCCTAGTTTGGTACTTGAATAGGGAAGACGAGAGATCATTCAACAGCAGGGTGCTCACCTTTGCAGCTGGAATCCTCCTAGCCATTGACTTCGCAGGATATCACAGTGCCATTGATTACATTGGAAGTGGAATAGCAACATTAATCGGAAACTCTCAGGTAATTATTGTCACATTACTTAGCTGGTGGCTATTCGGTGAGAGGCCAAATCGGATGATACTACTAGCATTGCCGATGGTAATGATTGGACTAGTTTTCATAGCTGGTATCTGGGATAATGAACCATATGGGGAAGATCCATTGAAGGGAGTCATAGGAGGTATCGTTGCAGCCATCTTCTACTCTTCTTTCCTGATTCTGTACAGGTACTCAAATAGAATCCAAGCCCCCTCCGCCAATCTCCAATTAGATGCTACCATTGGAGCAGCAATCGGGCTTCTCCTGATTGGGATCGCTCCCTTGGAAAGATTGGACATCGAACCAATAGACTTCACAATGAACTGGCCCGGTCATGGGTGGCTACTCCTATTAGCAATATCATGCCAAGTAATCGGGTGGATTGCGATTACATTCGCCCTCCCTCGCCTTCCAGCTGCACATACATCCTTCGCGGTTCTATCACAACCGGTTCTCACTATAGTCTGGGGTGTAATCCTTCTTTCTGAGAAGCCTTCGATACAGCAGATAGTCGGGATGACCCTCATTTTCTCAGCTATCATCGCTGTAACTTTGTTTGGGGAATCTCAAACCGGGGGAGATAATATCGATCAGAAATTGTAGATTTCCTTCCAACATTTAGCAGTCCGCTAACCAGCCAAAAGGTGTACAGGAGAGAGATAAATGCGAGGGGATGGGATGCACTCAGCGAGAACCTTTCGTCCTGTACGATTAAAGCCAGGCAGAAGGCAATAGTTAATCGTTGTGAGGAAAGGGAGAAAATCTAGACAGAATAAAAAAACAATTTACTCTACTGTAAGAATCTCTGGACCGCCCTCTGTGACGTATACTGTATGCTCGAATTGCCCCACAACTCCCTTATCGACATCCCTGAGTGCGCTGTAGACCTCTAGGAACCTAATCGATGTCAACTTCTTGATTAGGGCCCTCCATTTCCTCCTCAGGGACTCTTCGTCCTCCTCTGGGAAGGGTTTGCTAAGCAGAGGGAATGCCCATCTCTCTGCGAAAGGTAAGGTGTTGTACCTCTCTTCGATATATCTTGCCATAGTAGCGCCCAGTGGTTTCAACTTACCCTTGGATAGGGCCTTCCTAATCTTCACATCTCCGGTCACTCTGAGTATATTGGATGAATCAGAGGGAGGGACATTCTCAATCATCCCACTTTTTCCTGTGGTATTGAATGGCTCAATAGCGTATACTCCTCCTTCCTCAACCACCCCTTTGTAACCAGGATTATTAGGACCACACGCGAACATAGGTATTGAAACCCCAGAGTGTAGATTCCATCTTTCCATCTTGTGACCGCTAAGATTCCTGATTGGCTCGAAGCCAGCATCTATCGATGCTTGTTGTGCCGCCTCTCCGACCACATGCCACGACGTTCCCGGGTGCATTTTTTCGATAGCTGCATCTCGTGCCTCTTTCGCTGCTCTGATCTGCTCAGTATGCTCTCCCCCATTACCCACTTCTATTGTGAGAGCATTGTCTCCTAGGGCCCCTTTGATGTGGACGCCAACATCTAGCTTGACCAAGTCCCCTTTCTGGAAGATCATCTCGCCCTCGAAACCCTCAGGAGGAGTCAGTTCTGTGTTGGAAGTGTAATGTGCGGCCATTTCGTTAACAGATATAGTCACAGGGAATGCGGCCTTACCTCCGTGCCTTCTGATGAACCTCTCTGCAGAATCTATGACTTCTGACCACTCCTTTCCTTCCACAATCTCTCCCTTTATTCCCTCAAGGGTCCTTCTGGCCACGTGGCCGGCATCTCGCCATTGTTTCAGATCCTGCTCTTCCACCATGACAAAACCTCCTCCGAACTTATCTTACCTTCTCTGACTACCTCAATACTCAACGACTCAGGTGAGTCGCAGACCGTGTGCCATGCTATCAAAGTACTGGGTGGCCCTCCTTCACAGACGCCATCGACCCCTACAATTGACTCCTCGGTCCTTCGAAGAGACTCTGCGGCTTCTACACAATCTAACAACGGCTCCTGTCCAGAAATATTCGCACTCGTTGCTGTAAGCGGACCCGTCCTAGTAAGCAACTCCTTGGCCGTTCTGTTCGATACCACTCTAACGGCTACCTTGTTCCCTCCAAGTCTGGAGTCCATCTCATTCTTCGCTCTAAGTATAACAGTCAGAGATCCTTCTGGAAACACATCGAGAATTTCGCTTACGTCATTAGGGACATGAACTATCTCACTAGCCTGACTCAGACTTACGACACCGAGACTCACAGGAGCTCCACTATTTCTCCCCTTTATTTCGTAAAGTCTGTCTAAAGCATCTGAATCTGGAATACAACCCAGTGCGGGTAGCGTAGACGTAGGATAAACGATACAGCCTCCTGAAAGAACCCATTTGATGGCTTCTTCCAAGTCTACACCTACCTGATATTCTTCCTACTCGCTGGAGGAAGCGACTCAGAATGTGCTACGATCGTACCTACACTTAGATCGAGATTTGATTGATGGGTATGCCTCTGGGAAATTCTCGCTAATTCGTAAATACCGAAGTACAGGTTTACGACTGGAAGTAGGTAGAGTAACTTCGCAAAGGCCCTCCTATCCCAAATATTGCTTTCCACTTTACTCCCATCCTCCATAACGATGGCTATTCCCAGGAGTTTTTGACCAAGAGACCTAGAGAATGCCAAACCCGTTAATCTCCAATACAGCCAGTGGGTGGTGAGAAAAATAACAGCGAAGGCGACAGCATAGTGGAAATCCGTGGAGACCCAAAGGGAGATGTTTAATGCATTTGCAATCATCCCCCTAGTAGCCAAATTTAGAATCGAGACAACGATAACTACGTCAATCACGAAGGCTACAAGCCTCTTTGGTCCGGAGGAGAGGATCGTACCATCCGGGACCGACCAGTGTCCCTGCTCCTGAGAAACAATTGCCTTGGCTAGAGTCCCCCCTCCATGTATGGAGATCGGGGAGTCATGATCGCCCATTGTCACGCCTCACGCTGTACCCAAGAGATGCCATGCCTCAAGTTTGCTACTCCTGATGTGATCAATCCAAGCTCTCCAATTATCGTCATGTCTGAGAGTTTCCGGGTTACCGACCACTATGAGGCCTCTCCTAGATCTGGTTAGTGCTACGTTCAATCTCCTACGATCCGAAAGGAAACCTACATTCCCATCGGGGTTAGATCTTACACAGGAGAAGATTATCACATCCTTCTCCCTTCCTTGGTACCCATCCACAGTCCTGACCTCAACGTCCTGCATTGATTCTGGAATCATATCCCTTATCGCCCGTACTTGACCGGCATATGGGGTAATTATCCCTATGCTCGAGAATTCTAGTCCACCCTCTTCGATTAGCCCGATTAATATCTTCACAACCCATGAAGCCTCCACAGAATTCTCCTTCGAGGCTCCGTCTGGAGATAGTAACTCCTCGCCCTCGACAGGTAGGAATGCTAGAGGAGCATCCCAATCAGGCCAGAGCATACCTGCAGGAGCCTCCCTATCCGATCTATCCACTCCGTCCTCGAGTTTCCCATCATAGAATCTATTGTTTGGAAAATCAGAAATTGAAGGATGCATTCTGTATTGGGTGGTAAGCATGAGCGGAGCGATTCCCATCTCAACTAGGCGTTCGAATAGTGACCTACCCAAACCACCTTTCTCTGCTCGACGTGAAATAACGGTTGGCGGCAGTTGTCTATGGTCTCCGACTAGAACAATCTGTCTAGATCCCTTAACCAGGGGAACCAATGATGCTGGTTCCGTCGCCTGAGTTGCCTCGTCGATAAGAACCCTAGAGAAACTCCTTCCGTCGAGTAGATCGTGTCCGGAACCTATGCACGTACAACATAGAACCTGAGCCCTATCCAGAATATCATCCCTGATTTGTCTTTCAAGCCTCCTTACCTCCTTCCACCCTCGACTCAAGTCCCTATGAGCAAGTCCTTTTTCCTTCCCTCCTCGCATCCCCTTTATCCTACGCGATAACTTTTCATTTCTCTCAATCTCCTCGATTAAGTCCCTGTTAAGCTCGTGACTCTCCATCCTAGCATCCATTGTGGCTTCTCTCAGGCTCTCTCTAACCTTCACTGGTTGTCCGAGTCTTACAGTCCTGATTCCTCTTTCAAGCAGGCCCTCTAGCAGGTTATCGACAGCAACATTAGAATCTGCGACAGCTAGGACGGTACCAGTGTCTTGAATCGCCCAGTTCTCCAGTATTCTTACCGCAGTATGAGTCTTTCCCGTACCCGGGGGGCCCTGAATCAAAGTCAACCTCCTACTGATCCCCATCTTGGCAGCCTCCATCTGGGACTCGTTCAGGTCACTAGGAAGTGGAACCCTGACCTCCTTTGCCCCTTTCATCTCTGGAATTAGTGAAGCGGTAGCTTCTGGATCGTATACAAGGCCGAGTAGAAGCTCCCTTAGTGGGGCGCCCCCACCCTCTTCGAAAATCGAATTCAACGCTTCTCTCATTCTGTCGAATGCAACTCGATTGGCTCCTCTGTCAATTCTCCACGTTCCTTTTCTAATTCCCTTTGGAGCCTCGGGTAGCACCACTCTAATCGAGCCTCTGCTCCTATTGCTGACTACTGCCTCTATGGGTTTTTCAGTCAATGGATTGCTCCTACTGAGCATGACGATGTCGCCCTGCCTGAATCTATGAGAGCCCAAATCCCTCCCAGCTCCTCTTCGAAATCTTACCACTCGTTGGCCGAATAACCAGCCATCAGTCTTAGCGCTCAAACCAAAAAGAGCAATTCCATTAGCCTCGAGCTTCTTATCCGACCAATTTCTCAATCTTTCCTCTGTCATTGCTAACTCGTCTTCTAATTCCCATTTGATGAGACGAAGATAGGCTTCATGGTGGTCCTGGCTCCTCTTGAAGCGACTTGCGATATCCTTCTCAGAACCTGCCATGTCCTACCGTCACCTCCAGTCCCTATCACGGTTACTTGATGAGCCTCTGACTCAATAATCAATCCATTTCCAGTGAGAATTAAACGCTCGAAGTATTCGAGAGAGACATCCAGGAGGGACGGGACTGGTGTTCGACAGATTCAAGTCATGGAGCAATTCAAATTCCAAGGGCTTAGTTTGCCCATCTTGTCAGCATTCCAACCAAGAGGGTACAAAGGTCTGTACGAGATGTTACTATCAAATCGATCGACCTTCCTTCCAGCAGAATTCTGGACTAGAAGAGGATGAATCTACAGATCTCCTGGACCAACTCATGTCCGAGATTGAACATGAGGAGGAGGAGGAAATCACGCCGCCTTCATTCGCATTAGATGACTTAACAGTCGAGGTTTCACAATACGGGGATGGAGAAGAAATCGTACTCGATAGAAAGCCAGACTTCGACTCAATGGCCCCTTCAGAGGAAGATGTCGATGAGGAATACGAACTAACTGCAGAAGACATCCCCCAATTTGTCCAGAAGTTTGAGGTTCCAAAGGATTTACCAGAAGAAGAGGAAATTATTAAGCAGAGACAAATCGAGTTAATTCAACCAAACTCTGAAACACCAAGGTTCGTACAGCCTTCACCTCCAAGTGAATTAATCGATGCAGAGGAGAGTGGGATGCCGCTTCCATATCAACCACAATTGGACTCAGCAGACTTCGATGGAGATGGTAGGATTGACGAATTCGAAGCGGCATTCTCCACAGAGTCCACAGAAACGGACAACTCTCCGCAAATACCTTCTGCTCCTTCATTCTCTGCTCCCAAGATCACCTCTCTTCCAATACAAGAGGAAAGAGTCGCAACCCCGCCAGAAACAATACCAAAGTTGCCCTCTGCTCCAGTCATCCCTCGACAAGAAACTCCTCCAGAACCAAATGAGCAATCTGAAGAGCCCCCTACTTTTTGGCCTTGGCAGCAACAAGAAGAATGGCCCGCTACAGAGATAATCAAACAATTGCAATCTGCGATCAGATCAGCAAAGGAGCAGAATACAGCCCAAGCCACCGTACTACTGGATGAAGTAGGCCCTCATCTCGGGAACAGGACCTCATTGGTTTATTCAGTAGGAAGGCTACTAATGTCGATTGGTAGGAATTCAGAAGCGAGGAGGATGGTGGAATCTGCGATAAAATTACATCCAGATGACCCAGACCTAGTTCGAGCAAGTGAGAAACTGATTTCATAACCTAGATATCGACGCAGAACTGATGCGGGGGGACCCTTCCCCGAGAATGATGCAGAGACGAGCCACCTCCACCATTCGAGTGGATGAGGGACTGGTTCTAAGACCAGCTTCAAAGTCTCACATAGCAGAAATAGTCGAAGCATTCGAGGAGACCTGGCCAGATGTGATGAGGGC